>Ga0065711_1006071_pt1 | contig 18378 bp, 15 predicted proteins | sample Hoacrofraction12_FD_59098 | JGI IMG/M metagenome (GOLD analysis project Ga0065711, IMG submission 59098) | Hoatzin crop microbial communities from Cojedes, Venezuela - Epithelial fraction 12 v2 (version 2) | ecosystem: Host-associated > Birds > Digestive system > Esophagus > Crop | place...
CGTTGCCCTGGGAGGCTGTGGAGTCTCCTTCTCTGGAGATATTCAAGACCCGCCTGGACAAGGTCCTGTGCAGCCTGCTGTAGGTGACCCTGCTTCAGCAGGAGGGTTGGACTAGATGATATCCAGAGGTCCCTTCCAACCCCGAACATTCTGTGATTCTGTGTTTCTTTGGTTTCCAGCCTTTCAGCCTTTCCCTCTTCCAACCTCTGAAAACAAAGCCCACTAGTTTGAGACCTGAATGCTCAGTGTGGTGACTCAGTGCTCAGGACACTGACCTGAATCGTACAGTCATCATGTGAAATCACAGATATTTTGGGGCCAGCTGGATCTGATATGGTAAAATGGCACCAAGGACTCTTGCCTTCACACTTACCTACCGAGACATGGAGAAAGTACAGAGGAAACTAAAAAGGGCTAAGACATCTGGGAACTGGGGCTTCTACATTCCAGTCCTTCCTGTGGCTTACCTCACTGATGACCCTCAAGCTGATCGTGTAGTTCCTCAGTGTGACTGTTTTCTCAGCTGACTCACGAGGGTGTTAGAAAACTTGAGCACTTTACAGGCTCAGTGTTACACAATATAGCTCTGGTGGGTTTCCACAACCACCGGGAGCACTCAGGTCTTCAAAGGACTTGGAAAACATCAAGAAACAGTGTGAGTGCATGGTATATAAAAACTTGCATGTTTTCGTTTGGTAGTGTGACAGACCCAACAGAACTCGAGTCAAGTAGGAGAGCTGTAGAAACATTTAAATGCTTCTTTTCAGCACTCTTCACTGCACATTTGGGTCTGTCCCCCTGCACTTCTCCCCTTTTGTACCCTCCCCACACACTCTACAATTCACAGCAGAGCTTGGAAGTTCAGTGCTGTCTGAACTCCAAACATCTGCCGCCAAATTATTTCTCTCTCCTGGTTCACCGAGCAGAGATTCTGCATCACTGAACTACAGAGTTTATCCGGCAACAACAGGCTTATCGCAGCAGCACCAAACCTTTCGCAGCTGAAGTGTGCTTATGTGGGGGGAGCATCCAAACCACTCTGCAAAAAAAACAAAGGGGATGGTTCCTCCGATAAATACAGAGACCTCCTTCCCCTCCCCAGCTCAAAAAAACCCTCAAAGCAGGTACCTGATACAGTAAGCAGTCCATTAAATTGAGCCAGCCGCTAAATGGCAGTGGAACGCCTACGGCATGAACAGATGCACCCGTTGTGTATGCAACAAATTGATGAAGGTCCATGCTGTCACAAGGAACAGTCAATCAATCCAGAAGGGCTGGTTGCTAATTTCTAGCCAGGAGAAAGCTTCCCCACTACGCAGGGAATTATGCAAGCCTGAATCTACGGGCACTCTTTTCTCTTGATCGCTTGGCAGAGCAACGGGTATATGGATAATGCTTTAAGTGTCCATTTACGGATTTAAATTAGGAAAAAAAAAATTAAAAGTGCTCATGACATCTACATGAATGCAAAATGAATTCATCATGACTGACGCTGTTACAGTGAACAGCAAATGCATTCATAATGGCAAGACATTTAAGAAGTAACGTTTTGCTGGATCTCTTGCCTATGAGAGTGACACTAAGGAAATGGGTGAATTGCATAAATTTAAGAGGAACTCAGCCACTGGCAAGCTGCTGCTTCAAAGGCTCCAAAGAGAAATACAAGTGCATGTGCTTTTTAGCACCTCAGTTGCAAATGTATTGTTCCTCTGTACCATAACGGATCTTTTTCTGCCTCTGAGTCTGAGCCATCTAGACCACTTTCCGATGCAGAAATGTTCCCTATAGGATACTTGTTACTGCCTTATCTAATCTAATTTTCAGACATCTGAAAAGAGAGGTTTTCAACCATTCCCCTAGAAAATTTTACATGGGCACAGAAAGGTTAAGGATTGGAAAAAATGCCTGTAACTGGACCCAAATCTCTTTCCTTAATTTCATAATCTACAGTCTGGATTAGATCTGGAAGAAATCTAAGACACACAAGTTTCATTTACACTGTTACATCAAATCAGCCAGCAAAGAGCAAAATCACATCACTGAAGGCAAAACACTGGTTACTATCAAGCTCATCTAAGTGCAAAAAAATGTGAGAGGAGTGTATGAGTATGCAGGTACAGATAAGTAAGGCCAGAAACATTCCCTGGGACAGGTATTCAAAACCTCCCCTGCAAACGCCGTATCTGGGGCAGTCTCAGCTTCACACCCTGAAACCCTTAAACTCTGATATCGAAAGCCCACCTTAACAGGTACCTCTCCAGGAAAGGTAGACCAGCAGAGCACAGAGCACGCAGCACCTGCATCACTCTATTTCAGCAGTACACAACTGCCTTCAGAGCAAAAGGCAGGGAAGATGAACTATTTCTTCATCTTTGTGCCTACTTTTTTTCTCCTCTTCATATGCAGGAGGAGCGTGTGCATCTCGTGGGCACTTGGATAGCCCAGACACAGGCTCACCTTTTTAGGCTTTCCACCAAGAAACAACAAAAGCAAGCCTGGGAAGAACTGCCTTGTACCTGCATTGCCTTTACAATGGCCAACGAGTGACAATGGGCTGGCGCTCATGCCAAGGGCAGTGCAGGCTGTGACAGCCCTCAAGAATGGAAAGGACATGGGGACAAGTACTCGGTGACAATGCTTTCAGCAACAGCTGTAACCAAATCACACCATCAGCAGAAGCTGTGCCAGCATTTGGCCATTTGCTTTTTCCTCATCCCTATGATCAAAGATTAAAAGCATCTCAGATAGCTTGCTATTCATCACGGCAAAAAGCATGCAACGGGAAGAAGAGCATGTGGAATTGTTGAAGTAACTGAATGCAGTGTCACTGAGAACTGGGTGGTGCATTGCTCTGTACCACTGGTGTTGGTTTTGGCTCAGTGCCTTCAGCACATTACGGAAGTTTGAAGCCCTGTGGCCTTCCCCACAGCAGACACGAAGTCAGCTCTCCCGTGAGCCTCCTCGGGTTTGTGAGATACTCACGATCCACAATGAAACAGCTCTGTTTCCTGCTCCTCTGATGTGGTTCCTTACCTCCTCCCAGTGACGAAAATCACAGTTTTTAACATGAGCAGGCCACAGCAGGGTGATGGAGTTACCTTTTAAGCTTGTCCTATAAACTGAAAAAGAGCTAGAAACCCTTTACATTTTGCATTTGAAGAGATGAGAACCATTTGCTGGTGTCGTCTTAAGATGATGTTCCCAAGAATGTTTTGACAGCAAAAGCATTTATAACCTTAGCAATTTTATTTGAAAAACTAAAAGCTTGGATGCTAGGAACAAATAGGCTTGAGCTCTTATACACAAAAGCAATCTCTATATACAAGTCTCATTGAACTTCTATGAAAGTTAGTGGTGTTTATGTTTTAAGCTGCTTTTGGAAAAAGGTGACTAGGAAGAAGCTGTTCCTTTGTGCTTTTGAAATGTGACTCCGTCTACAACCAATTTCACAAGAACTCGGTAAACCAACTTGAAAACATCTCCCTCTATATTTGTTACAGGGTGTTAATACACAAGAGACTCTCCTTCAGCAGCTCTGCTTTTGTGCTTTCACTTTGCTTCAACATCAATGTTTTTGCAGAAGAAGTCACACTACACCCAATTGATGCATCAGGCTCAAACACACACTGTTGTGTGTTTCTGAAAAGGCAATCAGCAAGCAACCTAGAAATTCACTTGCAAGCCATGGAATGGCTGCTATTGCTCGATAATACACAAAATTACTGCTGCAGTGAATTCGTAAGAAGAAGGGTCTCCTGCTTTGCAATTTTTTGCTGGCTTCCAAACCCAGTATAAGAGAAAACAACGTGTCACACAGTTCTCACACCATGTTTTCAAATACAGCCATGCATCTTCCCTGTTCCTTTTCTGAACACCCTATTGAGTGGGAAGAACCTGAGCCGGGCTTTCTGCTCCACCTAGGCAGAGGCTGACAGCAACCGCTCCGGGAAACCACCCAAGCGCCCAGCTAAGCCCAAACTGCGGGGTCTCCACATGGAGATGTATGTCTCCTGTTGTCTGTGCCTGGCTTTTGGATGCAGAGGGAGAATCTGTGAATTCTTGTTCTTTGGAGAGAGACTACATTTGCAGGACACAGTATTCCCTCTTTCAGAGGCCAGCTCCACTACCGAGGCAAACGAAGTGCAGGCAGAAGAGGCTCTTTTCTAAGTGCAACAAAAAAATGCACCATGCCAGACTTCACCACAGGCAGGCACCAAGGGTAGCATATCACACTAAAACTGCAGATACTGCAGAATCAAACTGCTAAGAAAAAGTTATTGGGAACTTTTACAAAGAAAACAAGAGTCAATTTCTAAATCCTGCCAGGTATTCAAGCTGGATGTCAAAGTACAATCAGATGAAAAGTTCTGTCTTTCAAATACAAGAATCTTCTACAGACTTAGTACAACCCAACTACAACAGTTGCTGAGTATACATTTTGCACATTTGCCCCCATATCTGTCTCGCTGTGACAGTAAAACAAACCAGTGAAGCAAAAAATCTGAATGCTAAGCATGCATCTGTCCTGTAACAGCCTTCCCTCCGCTTTGTTGTGTACAAGCAGAGAGTGAAACGCTGATAAGAGAACATCCAACAATACTCGAGAGACAGACAAAAAAAAAGTGATGTCTCCAATGAGCTTGACAGGCAAAAACGTGATACCATGAAAGCCAGAGAAAGGTTTAAACCCAAAGGGGATCGGGGTGGTGTGACTGCCGCTTTAACACACAGAGGACCCTGGGAGCAGAAGGCAGGCAGGCACTTTGGTACGTCACTTGTCTTCTGGGACAGTTCACCACTTCCCACCCTACATCACCAACCAGCCACCCTTGTATAACAGCTTCTCATCTTGACTGGCCTGGAATGAACTTGAACCGGTACCTCAAACCCTTGTGCCCCATGCAGAGCTGGATAGATATGTTTTGGCTGAGCACAAGTTGCGGGCCCAGTGCAGCAGCACCAGATGAAATTCCCAACCTTGACTTCTGGGGATGCCAGGAGGGATGATCCGATAGTCCCTTCTAACCTTAACATGTGGTAACTCACTGAAATCACGGCATTCCCCTCCAGTGGAGCCCTTGCACTGGCTTTACGCTAAGGAAGCACTGCCTAACAAACAGCAGCAGAGTTCATTGGCCTTAGCACTGAAATCATAGGTTAAGCCGTAAATAACACTCCGGTCCTCAAGCAGACGATGAAGAAATGTTTACAGCTTTCAGACTAAAGAAACGTGTTCAATGTTTTTGTTTACTTACTAAAGTGGAGTGCTATCTCTGCTGACACAGACTCTGACCTGGTTTATCTACATCAAAAACGCAATTGCATTACTTACTCTTTGGCAAGAGAGGCTTTTTTGAAGTCAGACATAACTGTAGTACATTAGGGGGAAGAATCTGAGAACCTCTGAAACCTAGAACTGAGGTTTCAGAGTGGTGCGAAGCTATGCTGGCTATCAATTCCTTCCACACTCACCAAGGAACACCTGATTGTCGGTCGTCAATATTTTGTGCTGTTTTAACAAAGAGAGGATGAGCAGATATGACAGCAAAACTGCGACTCAGGCACGCCTGTGACTGGCTAGAAGAAAGTAATCAAATACTGTGAGGCCAAAAGAGCTCTTTCCATGATTTCCCTTTCCAGAAGGATGAAAATCCTATTTGCAACTCAACTGAGACACAGCAGTATACTAAAAAACTAAAAAAAAAAAAAAATTGACATTTTTCAGCTGCTCAGCTGCTTCACTTTGAACTGATAACTTTAAGAATGGTATTTTGGGGAAAAAGAGACACTATTACTCTCCCTTGCCCAAGAAATGCAACTGTGGCACTAACAGAGTGACTGCAAGCTCTCCTTTGCTCGCCACAGAGCTCTTTTGCCCTGTCATTAACAGGCTTATGTGTTTAGACTGTGAGGTACTTCAGTTATAAAAGCATTTCTTGGGCCTAGGGATAATCTTGTGCTCTAAGTTCTCATGAGGTCCACCAAAGCGATGTTCTCAGGCATGCCACGCTTCCTCTGGCTCCAACCATAAATTAGTAACTTTCAACACACAGTATATTGCACAAATACCTCAGAACATTACTAGCTTACACAGCAGAAGTGAAAGCGTTTTGACTGTGCAATTTATTGGACCAATTCTACCTATGGATGCGTAAGAATAATAAACATAACATTACAACTTGGCACTATCTAGCTCATAAGCAAATTGCGTAAAAATACACTTCCTAACTGCAGCTTGTTACTGCTGTGCTGAAAAAACCTTTCAGCCTACATAAATTTAAAGTAGCATTTCCCTACTCCACATTCAGCATATTATCTGAAAAGTAAATGAGATATCATGCAACTAAGAGGGTAAGCAATGCTTTGTTTGTTTATTTTAATGCTAAAGCAGTTAAACACACAGCTTGTACGCAAGAGAGGTTCTGTGTTCCCTTGGTGAACTATCAAGGGGTTTTACACCACTGCACTCCATTATAATAAATCAGCAACTTTCAGGTAAAAATCAATAGTAACATTCAAGACTTTACCACCTGGCACATCTCCATTTTGGGGGCAGAATTGACTTGTGGTTTTAACTTGAAAACTATATCTAGACATTCATAGAGCTTGCTATGGCAGGGTTAGCACAGGACACTATAGGACTGGACTCCGTTGTTGCTTGCACACTTAGCTCAATGACAGGGGTTCCTGACCCACAAATGAGATGCCTCAGCAGACCGGCAGTGCCTGTAATAAATACCAGCTGGTTTTCCTCTTCGGCACTGGTCAGCATCTCTCGTGTTTTATGCGGCAGCAGGAGACCGCCCCTCACACCCCATGCTGGACGGGGGGAGTTCCCAAGCTTTCCGTGTCCCAGACGTTTCAAGAGGATGTTTACAAGTGGCACAGCAGAGGAAAAATCCAAACAGATGGTAGACAGATGTGAGAGGAGTCAGGAAGGGGAAAGCTGCCTGGAAATGTTTTTAGCAGTGTCAGTCTCTGGCTTACCCAAAAATACCGCCCAGGCATCAGCAGGGAGCGGAGGACGTCTTACACAACCAGAAGCATCATCTGCGTTGCCTACATGGTGTCCCAGAAAGGCTGGAATTTTCACACGTTGATTGAACTACAACTAAACCGACAGCACTTCATTCCATTCTTCTGTATTACCATTTCCCCCCCCTTCAGAGAACAACAGGTCATAGACGATGGCAGCACCTGTGCTCCCTAACAAGGGGTGCAGACCGCACTCCAAAGGAGCTGGAGCACTGCACAAAGAGCCATTAATCTTAGATGAGCTCTGGGCAATTATCATCCGCATTATAGACAAAGAGAAGCAGACAGTAGGGTGTCATGCTTGCAGTTGGGCAGGAGGCACGTCACTGATCTAAGGAGGGATGCTAGGGGTGCTACCTGCCTGCTCGTCCTCAGCTGCTCTGACCACTGCTCTGGGGTCCCTCCCGAGTCCTGGGGTTTTGCTGCTGATGTACAGCATCTGGACAAAGGCAGATGGGCACAGGTTATCCGCTAGCTATCAGGAAAGCAGTAAATGCCAGGTCTCCATCTTTTTAAATGAAATTTACTCCTATACACCATTACTAGACAGCAGAAGATAATTTATTTCTTTAGAGCAAAAACTTGAATATATTGCCCTAGCAGCCTTCTGCGTTATGACCCCCACACTAATCTTATTAAGAGAGAGGTTACTGGGCTTTTTGTTGGTGAACAGCACATTAATGAGATCTCCTTGAAATAATCCCATCTCTAATATGCAGGGAAAATTACATTTTCCAGCGTAATTACTATGTCAGTCAAAAACCCAAGCTCCATTATTAATTGCTTTTCTCCAGATTCCAACAGCTTCTTGTCAAGCAGCAAAACTCCAGGAAGAGGAGGGGGAAAAAAACCCAGGCAGTCCATCTTCTTAAGTAAAACCAACAACGACTCTGGGAGTCTTCTCGTGGCTGGAGTCCATTGTTTTAAAAGCAGGAGCTGCAGACATCCGAGCAGATTGGTCAGAAGTAGGCCACCACTTCATCAGGGCACATCCATCTGCCACATCTCCTGCCCAGACCATCTCCGCTGCAGCGCTTGGGGCACCGCAGCAGCACGCAGCAGAGCTCAACCCCGGCAGTGGCCCATGATGCCAAACCGCTCTCCTACAAGCCGTCAAGTCTCGCAGATGAGAGGGTCAAGCCCTGTTGCACCTTGAGAGGGCTGGCAGAAGAGAAAGCGGTGCCACAAAGGGGAGTGTGGTAAGCTGGAAGGCGACACCCATGTCCTTCTGCTCAGCACTAAACCAAGGACCAGGGCAACGACAAGGAGGGAGGACCAAGAGAAGCTGCTTCCTAGAGTGTTTAATGTCCCCTCGGGGCAGGGGAGAAGGGAAGGCCCAGGAAGGGTGAGGAGGGATGCTGCTGGGTAGGAGGTGAGGTGTCATGGGAGGAGCAAGACCTACCACAGCAAGAGGATTTGTACCGCAGTGACTGCGGGGTGACCTGGCACCTGCAGCCCTGCCACTGACTTGCTTGCACTCTCTAAAGGCGTTCAGCTCCCTCCTTAAATTTGAGGCATTTCCCGTTTGTCTTAAATAAATAAATACATTTCAAAGGTGGTAGGCTATCATCTTTCTATCTGGTAACAAAAGGGAGCTGAAGGTCTTTCTGAGAAACTAAATACAGGTAAGTGTGAACGAGGAAGCTGAACCTGACACCATGCTTGTGAAAAATACTGCCATAACTGCTCCGTACTTTCATCTGCAGTAAAAGCATAACGCTTCGTCTGAGAAAGAAAGCATTGTAAAACCATAAAACATTGGTCTTCCACAGCCTCTATCAGAAAATGAGGTTTACTTGAGAAGATTTTATGCAAACATGCAGCTCAGCGTTTGGGCCTTAGTGAAACATTAACAGCTTTGGGTCAGTGATCATTTGTCAGGTGCTTTGTGCAGGAAAAATAGCTGGTTTATTGCTGCCAAACTGCAAAGGGGTTCTCCTTTGCCCCCACCCCAGGGCTCCTCAAGGATAACTGACAGAGCATTGCTTGTGGATCAGGAGCAGTGTTAGTCAGCTCCAGCTGACACACATGAACTCCCCAGACTGGGTAACTGCAGAAATAGTTCTGACACTATGCACACACCTAGTGCCTTGCAGCGGGCTCCCTCCCACCCCAATAAGCCTGACAACAGTATACAGGAAAGAACATATTTCTAACTAGCTGTTGTCTGCTAATGGACAAGCGAAGGTGGGAGCAGATAAAGTAAGATTCCTGAGGAAAAAAAAAGTATTTCCATATCTGAGAAAGAAGGTATTTGAAGGAAGGAAATAAGAAACCAAATTATGCCGTTTTAATCACTTTCCACTGAGTGTGAAAACCGAAAACATTTGCAAAATGTTAATGAACAGAAAACCTACCCAACAACAAAAAGCTTGCCTGCTGGGAAGTCTGTGGAGTAGGGGCCCTGAAACCGCTGCCCTAGAGGAGAGGAATAAAGGGACCCCTAACCACCAAGGTACTTGAATACGGACAAGGGGAAAAAAAAAAAAAAGAAAAGAAAGAGAAATTACACAGCAAGGAACGGCTTATTCTGAATGGCTCAAACGAGCCAGCTAAGAGGTTTCCAGTCCACTTGACTAATTGTTGAAGTTCTGTTCTGCCAAAAGCAGAGGAGCTGCTCTTCGTTAAAGTTCACCCTGTGAAAAGTCTCCTTAAAAGCCCAGGAGTGCCACCCAGTACCTGTCCCATACAGCTGCAACTAGTACGTGGGTGGGATCACTCCTCTCGCTGCAGTTAGACCTCCCAGGGATCCTATGCGACTCCAACGCAGCCGCACAGAAGCAAGACGCACCCAGACCTCCTCTTTGTCTGCACCACGTGTTGTCTCTGTCAACAACCTTGAGCGAGTTGGCCGTGTAAGAAGAGCAATGACTGAAGAAGGGAAAGTAGCAAAGCCTTGGCTACATTGTGAGCCCTACGTGAGGGCCTCAGGAGAGAGACAGACAGACTGACCTGGTCGCTAGTGCTTACAGCTGAGCAGCAGGCAGCATTCCCGGTGTTTCTGCCTCATTACTGCACAAGATCCTCATGCATCTTCTATGCATATAAGCTATTTCAGTAAGTTACATAACACTGCACCGACTGCAGGATGCTAAATCTCTCCACTTCAACCTATTTTGGTATAGAAGTTGCAGAGGCAGAAGACACACAAGTCCCTCCAGGGACACACACCACCAAGCCTATTTTTTCCCACCTCTGTCATTTATAGTCCCTTTTCGCAGGTGCTAATGGAGTCGCTAGCGAGGGCACACATGGGTGAGAGTCGAGAGGTTTCTCAGCAGCAGCCTTTAATCAAAAAGGCTTCTCGCTGAGAGGGCCTGACCCACCCATTAACTTCTCAAGCAATATCCCATTTTATTATGCTACATGTGACACACAGCCCCTGGGGAGGCAAGAGGAGAAGAAAATCCTGCACCAGCAGGGGTGGTTGTCCTGACCTTTCTGTTGTCCCTGGCCACTCAGCCTCTGTGAGGCAGCTGAAAGCAGAAACTCATCTGGGAAGACAGGAGCAAATCCTGTTTGCTGAGTGAGCATGCGAGCAGGTGGCTTCCTGCTTTCTGGAGCAGAATTTGAAAAGAAGAGCAAAGCTGGATGAAGGTCACCTTTTTTTTTTTTTTTCCCCAGCATTTGGATTAGATAGGAGAAATGAGAGCCTTCGTCTAAGAGCCCTTCAGCTCTTCCCACCCCTGAGTACAGACCATTTGTTTGGGGAATCAAATTCCCCAAATTCAGGGGGGCTTTTTGGCATGGGGCAGGGGGGCACTCACAGAAGCTTTGAGTCACTATAGCTTCATGAAAGTATTTTGAATGTGCCTTTTTTTCTGTGCATCTGACTCATTAACTGCTTGCTTAGACACAGGTATGTGGGGTTTGGGGTTTTTTTGCTTTTCAATATTGTATCAGATGGGAAAACTCAGTATTTCAGACTGATCAGATTACTTTAAGATAGTGAGGAAAAATGAATGTATTCGAGACCTCACTCAGGCCCGTACCTCCTGCAACCCAAAATGGTAGGACTTTGACAAAGATTCCACAATGTAATTTCCCTGATAAACCTAATTATCTGATTTTTCATTCTTTTGCTCAGCACAAAGTCCACCAGCTGGGCTGGACCATAAAATAAATACAAAATTTTATTATGAACCATATGACACCAGCAGGAGCAGAGAAAGTTGAAAACTGCATGAATGTTTAATACTGGACATTAAAGAAAAGCACTTTCCTCTTTTATTTATTTTCTTGGTCTTTTTCTAAAGCTAAGATCTCCCTCAGTCTGCTCAGCCTGACAATCACTTCAATGATGCCCTGTTAACAGGAACAGCCTCACAACCAAACCCACACAAATCAAGAGAGTCCACTGGCCAATAATTAAAATGGGTCAGACCCTCATCACAGATTTCTGCCCCATCCATACTGACAGGTCACACACTGAAAGGGCCCTTGTACAACGCTCTTCATTAATTACGTGCAAAGTGGGTCAAGCCACATTCAAAAACTGAAAATGATGTGGTCATGAAAAAATGCCTAGGCATTTGAAGAGTCAATCCCATCTCTGGCAAAAGGAAAATTAACAATAAAAACATTACGATCTCCAAGGACTTTCATTTTATCTGCATGAACTTGTGGGTTTCCTGTTCCCAGCTGATGTATTGACTAGTTTTGGATGAAATGCCTGATCATTTGTCACTAAAACTCCACTCAACTATTAAAATTAAAATACATCAAAGAGAAAGCTAGGTCAGAGCAAAAGCGCTTCAGTCAGCTAACCGTCTGTTAGGTGAGAAAGGAGCACCACATTATAACTCCCCAGTAAAATCCTACCTTTAAATTAGGCTGAGAAAACAGCTCACTGATTCCTGCCGCTTTCCTGTGGCGAAACAACAGATGTTAATGCCAACAGTACCAAAAGGTGCTACGAGCAACTCCGAAAGGGATGGTAGGACAGTTGAGGTTGGTATTGAGTTCAGTGACTCCAGAGGGATATTGTGTCAGGGCGCTGAGCCATTCTTACTAATAAGTAATTCACAGATTTCATAAATAATTATCAGATGCTTTCTGCCGTAATTCAAGCCCCCGGAGAAATCACTGTACATACCCAGAGACTGACATTTACTGTGAAATTTTTCTCCCCCTGCCCCATCTCTTCTCCCTCCAGCCACTACTGATAACTCTGCAAACACATCCCCAGAGAGCGCTGGAGACCCCCTGCGAAGGAGGAATGCTCCAGCAGCCTCTCCAGGGCTTCCACACAGCAGGGTCCTCCCGACTGCCCAGAGCAGTGTTCAGGCACCCCAAAATCCCACCTGGTACACACAAACCTTTGCAGAATAGCCGAGGAGAGGCTTCCAAACAACCACCCTACCCCATACTTACCTGTTCTGTCACGTAGTAGTGACTCACCCCACAGCCTTGAGTAAGGCACACTGCCTGACTGGTGCTTTCCATGGGCAGCAGGGAACGACCTGAGGAGCTGAACCGTCACACTAGCTCTCTTATTCTCTCTCAAGGTCTGCGTGCACCTATCCCTAGGAGCTCAAGTGGGCCAGAGAAACCAGTATAGGCTATATAGGCTTGGTCCACCTGAACACCATTGTGGAGTACAGCTGGCACTTTCCAAAGACTTTAGGACCAGAACATACCAATTTCTATGTCTTGCAGGCCCCCTCCGTCAGCAGACTGCTCTCTGACTAAGGGCCAAGACATCCTGAAGCCTCACATGCTGTTTCTACAAAGATCACAGAACTACTGCTGTGGCTGCCTGGAAGAAAAAAAACCAGTTTTGTCTATCGCCACTTGCATAAACTGTGGGCAAAGAAAAGGCTGTTGTCACTGCTGCTCAAAGAAAAGCACTTGCCTCAACAGACTCATATAGAGGGACTGGAAGGAGAGGCACTTGTCTTGTTGCTCAGCCTGACTTACTCTGAAAGGTGACCCTCAAGCAGACAATGTTGTCCCTGGTAAGATCAAGAAGAGCACCTAGTGATGCATGGGAATCCCTCAAGCAGCAGTACCCCTCTGTCAATGAGTTTTGGCTCTCCATGGTGCTCAGCCTTCCCTAAAACACGTGTGGCTGCCCTGTCCCTTCGACACATGCCTGTAAGCACAGCATTGTGTCCATTCCTGGGGTGTGTGTCATTCTGGGACAACTCACTCTCTCCTCAGCAGTATTTCCAACACGTTCACGAGCCTGTTTCTTGCCATTCAGAGCTATGTGGGAACTCAGCACCAGGCTGGTCAGGGCTCCAAGCAAAACAGTCCGTATTTGGCTGGCAATGCCAAAGGGACCTTGGTGCAGGTCAGAAGAGTGACAGCACAAGGCTCCACTCTGGTTTCAGCTATGAACCTGTTTTCCATCCTCGGGACACTGTGGGTCTTGCCCACTGACATCATTGCACAGGTTATTCAAGAACGTGAAACATGCCATAATGAAACAGCCAAGAGGTGGTGTAGAGGACGGTGGCCGAAATATCAATATTGGGAAGTCTGGCAGACTGATTATATCACATCACACTACCTCAAACCCACCACGACTCCCCTGAGGGGAGCAGGGAGTTGGACTCAATGATCCTTACAGGTCCCTTACAACTAGAGATATGCTGTGTTTGCACGGCCAGACACAGGGGACCTGGCGCAGTTGCAACAGCAGTGTGTGGCTTACTTCTGCATACCAGGCGTGCTCTCGGAGGGGGTCATCCAGACCACGCCAGAGGATACTACATAGGGATGGATCGAGCACTCCTGAGGTTTGCCCATGGCATACCAACTAGGGTGCTCTCAGGATGTCGAAGAAGTTGCTTCAAAGCCTAGATGATGTAGGCATGGCCTGAAGACAGCTACCAAAAGCTCTGTAACAGAACAGACTAGAAGTTGTTATTGGTTTCCCAATGCCTGAGCTGCTTTTGGTAACCAATTTACCTCAAAAAGGAAGATAGCCCACACGTGCCAGAGGGACTTGCACGGAGGCATTTACTGAAACCCTTTGAAGTGGCTGCATTCCCTGTGTGCTCTGCTCGTCTCCAAAAAACAGCGTAATGCACTACCTGGCTGCCTGCTGCTCTGAACAACCCTCTCACCTCCTCACTACAAGAACACCACCACAACCAGAGTAGGATCCTTCACTTCGGAGAAGGACAACTGACCAGCTGTGGCTTCTGTAAAATCTCTCCTCCTCGAAGACAGTACTGAACAACATAACTGAGAACATACAGGAGTAAGAAAAGGGCTAGCGGCCTGAGAACTTGGCCAAGAAACTGTCAAATCTTACTTTGTCTTCTGCCACTGTTACCCCTAGAAATTTAGCAAAAAATTCCTGGTGTCCATTTCTCTGTAAGTCAGATGGATGACATTTGTCTTCTGGGAAGTGTCTCGAGTCACAAGCACACAGAGCAAAGTATTGTTACTTGGGTTTTTAATTACCACCTATTCTGAATGCTGATCTTTCCTGTTAATTAATGTGCAAAATTTATCCTTAAAAAGTATGCGGCATGTAAGCAAGTCCACTGAAGACTCTAGGAAGAAGCTAGTAGAAAATGAAAGCATGAGGATTTATCGACAACATTGCTGTTAAATCCAAACTATCACAAATTAAGATGGCCTCATTAAGTCAATCCAATAAGCAATTAACAGACCACTTCACATGTTCTGTTTTGGAGGAAAGTCTGTCAGAAACATGCTGAAGCTTACAGAGTGAGAGCCATGATTACCGAGCTGTTTATTCTGAAAATGAATTACTACTTCACTTTACTAGAAATAAAAACAGAAGAAAAACTGCCTAAATTTATACAAAATGCTCTCATGTTACATTAGAGAGAAGAGGAAAAAGACTCATCCGCACTGTGAGAGGACTTCACGTGCCAGTCCTACATGAATGCCTCAACATCTCTTTGAACGATGAGTGGCTATGTATTCCCACATCCCATGCTTCCCTAGCCTCGTGCCACATGCCTGTGTTTCTTCACAAGTGGACTGAAATTAAGATAATGCAACAGAGCAGTGGACCAGTAACTGAAGAAAGGAAAGAAGTGGCTGAAGTAATGCTCTCGCTCTTTGCACCACAAAGCGGCTGGAGAAGCACCTTGTGTCTCCAATGCGCAGCAGTGGGAAAAGGATCAATGAAACAGATGCTTCAAAGCAGAAGATGTTGCTCAGATCACCAGTATGGATGCTTTACTCAGTGCCAACGATCTCTAATAAAAATGCTAATGTTGAAGAGAAAATAGAAGCCAGATTTTCCCGTTACGTAAACCTGGGGAAACTGGGAGATATTTTGATGAATTTTTGAATATTACACTGTTCTCACGTCCTCTGTTCCCAGTATGGGAAAGCTGATCAGCTCTACAAGAGCAGAGTGGTATTTCTAAAGCTAGGCTTTCCCTCCATGAGGAGTCCTGGCATAGTAAAGACTGAAGGTCTGTATTCTAGCAACTGCAAGCTGCAAAGATGTTATCACTCGAGTTTCCAATTATTTTGTGCCTTTTTTTATATGCAACTTACTACTAAGGCAAAGTATGGATTATACTTGGCACAGGAAAAATGACATGAGCCTGTAAGCTGCAAGATTGTTTTTAGATATATGAAAGATAGGGTAAATACTTGCCTGCCAAATCAAGCAAATCACTTGCTTTTTCATCATCCCAGGAAGACTTTGTGCTTGGGCTGGTAGGCTTTTCCACAAAATTTGCCATAGTTTAACAGTTTCCCTTCAGACTAATCAGGGGAAGGATAAAGCCAAGCTGCAGAGAAAGAAAACTCTGGAAGAGCAGAAAGAGAATGAAAAAAGGTTTCTTCAAAGCAGGAAGCTTCCTGTTTAAACACCCAAACTTCAAACCTATTCTTTCCAAAAACCCTGATAAAATGACTAAGCATTAGTTAAATCTCCATTTCCAGCCACATCAATATGCCCCCACTCAAGCCATTTCTAATTAAGCTGAGACAGAAGAAGGGCAGATGGGAAGACAATGGAGAACTACTCCCTGGTGGCAAAGCTAAGCCGTTAGCTCAGTATTGGTCTGTGTAAGGCGAGCAGATTGTTCTGGTTCATAATTTATTCTTCTGCTGGGATCCTGTTAACATCTCTTTACTATGATGGAGACAGCTTTAGCTCAGTTTGGATTCCCCAAAGGCAGTCTGAGGTTGAATGGGTGCCCAAAATCACTTTTGGAAGTTATTTTAACAACAGAGATTGTCCTTGATACATAAAAGTGAAGGTTTTTTGTAAGTCAGGCTGTAAAAGCAACCCATGGCCATAAAATAACAGAAATAGAGTCCAATCTCACCAAAATTCAGAGAACTCCATGCAGGCTCCATACACCACATGCTCCACCAGAGAGTTCAAGGCTCATTTTGTCCTCGTCAGTTTTAGGCCGGTCTCTTCAGCTTTATTAGGGATGTAAGTGATAAGTAGAATAACTACTACCTGGACCCGGGAAAATGGGTAAAGTGGAAAGAAAGTATACTTTCTGGCATACCCCAGTGTATTAGCATTGCCAACACAGAAATGGCTAAAGGAAACAACGCTGTGTGATGAGCCATTTGTTATGTTGCAGAGAGGATTGAAGATTAATGGCAAAACCAACATAAGTCTGAGTTAGCCATTAAGGCAGAAAAATTGCCTTTTGCATTTCCAGAGGAGCTTTCGTAATGTGACAGAACAGCAGTAAAACACAAAGCCCAAGCAGAAGGCAATGATATAAGATGTGGAGAAGGAGAAAGACCAAGAACACCAAGGAAAAGCCAATCTCACGAAGGGCACACATTAACATCCATACAAACTTCTGACTTCAAAGACTTTAGCTATAAGATACGGACTTTTATACAGAGTAGATCATGTAAACTAGAAGGGTGGTGCCTTCTAGCTGGTGCTTCCTCCTAGTAGAAGGAACCACATGCCCTAGCTCTTGGGCCAGCACTTCGCACTTGCAGATAGGCTTCCATCTCCACAGGCAATGCACTGCGTCGACGGAGATGGTGCAGGAGGGGTTACAGTGGTCGGGGAAAACTTTCCAGAATTTCCAGAGTTCTTTTCTGGGATGGAAATAGCATAGGTCTCCCCGCCCGATGCTGCTTCTGCGGTAGCTATGGAGTCAGACTGCCTTTTGCAAACACTCCGTTCTCTGCTGCAGCAGGCAGCCTCACTGACAGCTGCCACAGCCCAAGTAAAACAGGTCGCATATGCTCAGTTGCAAATTATTTCTAAAACCTGCTGCAAGGTCCGTGGGTGCTGCCGCCTCTGATGAAAATTTTGCAGTAGTTTCAGGTATATTCTATTTGCAAGGCTTATATTTAACTAATAGTGTAGCTCCTGATTTATTAGTTTTTAAAGCAAAGTACATATACATAGACTACGCAGAGAGACAAAGACTCTATCTGTACATGGTGTGTTTATACACAGCATAGATATAATTAATAAGCTTCTCATTCTAACAATTGTATTTTTTCATGTTACTACATAGGATAAAGAGGCAGAGATAGAAGGAGTAAACACTGCCTACAATTGTCTGTAGCAGACAGAACATCACACAGTCTGGGACTCAAACAATTCAAACTGGTAGACAAAACGCAGCTGCAATTCTTCATGTTATTTTTAAAACACCCTTGTCCCGCTCAGGTTGTCTTATCACCTCTCTCCATCTCCGAGACACATACATTAAACCTCAGCCTGATAGTGTTATCAGCACCTTTGTCAACAAAATATCTTTACCTCCCTGGGATGGTGAAATGTGTGTCACAAATGAATGAGGTTTCTGGAGTTCAGCAGCAATCTACAGGGAAGTGTTAATTGGAACAGACCGAGTCACAAGGAAGCTCAACAGACACAAACTAATTGGCACCAACAAGTGTAGCAGGGCAGCTCTGTGGAGGTAGCACTCCATCACTGGCTTCTAAGAAATTAGCGCTCCCCTATTTCCTGGCTTTAGACTCAAAATGACATTAAAATATAAGCCACCAGACCAAGAATCCCACAACCATAGAGCAGGAAGAATTGCTTTTTCTGCACAACACAGTCACCTTCGTCAACTCATTCTTAACACAGCGTTCATGTTTGACCAATATGATGATACCTTTCTATGACCAGCTGGGTAGATGACGAGGCAGCAGTGGATGTTGACTTCAGCAAGGCTTTTGACACTGTCTCCCATAACATCCTCACAGGGAAGTGTCCTGGGTTCAGCTCAGGAACTGGGAAACTCAAGAAGTGTGGGCTGGATGAGTGGTCAGTGAGGTGGATTCAGAGCTGGCTGAATGGCAGAACTCAGAGGGTTGTCATCAGCGGTGCTGAGTCTAGTTGGAGGCCTGCACCTAGTGGGATTCCCCAGGGGTCAATACTCTGCCCAGTCTTGTTTA
>Ga0065711_1010222_pt1 | contig 18378 bp, 12 predicted proteins | sample Hoacrofraction12_FD_59098 | JGI IMG/M metagenome (GOLD analysis project Ga0065711, IMG submission 59098) | Hoatzin crop microbial communities from Cojedes, Venezuela - Epithelial fraction 12 v2 (version 2) | ecosystem: Host-associated > Birds > Digestive system > Esophagus > Crop | place...
CTATGAGGAGAGGCTGAGGGAGCTGGGCTTGTTCAGCCTGAAGAAGAGAAGGCTGCGAGGGGACCTAATAAATGCTTATAAATATCTGCAGGGTGGGTGTCAGGAGGATGAGGCCAAACTCTTTTCAGTGGTGCCCAGTGACAGGACAAGGGGCAATGGGCACAAACTGAAGCAGAGGAAGTTCTGTCTGAACATGAGGAAGAACTTCTTCCCTCAGGGTGATGGAGCCCTGGAACAGGCTGCCCAAGGAGGTTGTGGATTCTCCTTCTCTGGAGATATTCAAGTCCCGCCTGGACAAGGTCCTGTGCAGCCTGCTGTAAGCGACCCTGCTTCGGCAGGGGGGTTGGACTAGATGACCGACAGAGGTCCCTTCCAACCCCTACCATTTTGTGATTCTGTAATTATTTAGTCTGCTCAAAATCAATCCCTCTCTCTGTGCGGTGGTAGCGTTGCTCTGGTTCAGGCTCATCCTCGCGGTCAGATGGTAGCTCGCCCCATCGCTCAAATCCCTGTTGCTGCTGCAGCGCTACAAAATCCTATCGACACGCTCAGGTCCCGCAGCTCCTAGCTGGGCAGTGGGCCACCAAGGCTGGCGTGGCCCCACGTGGGCCATGGAGAGATCGGAGGTGCTAGCGGTGGCGTGGGGAAGGAGGCACAGGGTTGCTTCTCCCTGGGGGAGGGAAACCTGGCATTGCAGCAGCCGTGGGTAGGGTGAGCCTGGCAGGGTGCCTGTGACAAAACAGACCCGCTTTGTCCTCTCCTTAGACCTGCAGCGCCTGAGCTGAGTCATGGTCTAGGTGGCCTGGCGCTCCACGAAAGGAAAACACAGTATCATTCTCATGCTGTCTTGGCATCCTTAAGATCGAACAAGGATCAGCAGTACCACCCTTTCCCTGGTGCTGCTGGCTTTGCTGTGGAGCTGTGCCCCAGCCACCTGCAGCCAGCGCCCGAGGGGCAGCAGGCACTGAAAATAATGTCTGTTGTTGCTTTGCACAGGAAACCCAACTTTTTAAGGCACTGACTTAGGAGTGGTGCTAACCCTAACGTGCAGGGGGAGGAAGTGTGGCTTCCAAGCTGGAAGACATCGTTGATCCCTAAGCAGTCATCCTATGTCGCTACCTTGAAAGGTAAAGCTTGCATTTCTGCCTGCAGTCCCGGGCTAACGCCTGGTCTGGAGGCAGGGTGGCTCGTGGGGGAGCTGCGTGGCTGCACACGGTGAAACCCTCCATCCCCACAAAGGCTGCCCGTAGCAATATCAGTGAGCGTGCCGAACCCTGCTGCAGCCTCTCAGGTTGTCTGGACAAGCCACGTCCCCTCCTGCGTAGCACAGGACACTGAAGTGTCCAGGGACATACCAGGGGAAGGACCCGGTGCAAATTTAGCTGGATGCCGTGTTTTGCTTTTGGGAAACCTGAGGGGAAATGAGAGAGAAAGCACAGAGTTAGTGGAAACCCAAGTTCTCTTTTCAGTCATGCTGTCAATCCTAGGGGACGCTAACAGCCCTGGTGACCTCTGTCTTGCAGAGGTGGAATGGCACAGATGGTCTGCAGCAGCACAGGAAGCCGTAGGTCCCAAGCTCTATCTGATACCTTTAGCCATCACCTTTCTCCGGGATGCTGCAAACAGCAGATCTGATTGCACTTTGTATCACTCCGCATGTCTCTCTATCTTGCAGGATGTACACGGTGTGACAGAAAAATCACGAAAGGTTTGTGATTTCTTTGGCATAACTAGTGCCTTCGGAGTGCCTTGCTCATTAGTCAGTACTCTGCTACTGATGCAGCTCTGGCTGCTACAGCTTCTGCTAGCAAAAAAAGCCCCACGTCGCTCGGTTCTTTCCAGGTTGAAAATAATGCAGACAGATGCACCGTGTGCACTAGGGACTCCCACGCGTGCAAGGCCTTACGGTGAGCGCGTAGCTTAACACCGGGCATAAATAATGAGGGGGATGCAGGGTGACGGTAATAAAATAAAGGTACTTTCCACAGGCTGAGGTGTGGGGCTTGTAGATCTAGAGAGCTTCTAAAGTGGATTTGTCTGTTGAGAGAGACAAAACAGTGGCCCAGGGCATGCCGTCAATGGCTACCAAATCGCACAGAGCTGCTTTGCACCTTCCTTGTTCGGTGAGCGCCTGGAGTCAGTAGCAGGGGCTGGAGGGACACTGAAATTGCAGTTCCTTGGCTGGCTGGTGTCGTCGTCCTTTCGCCACCCACGCCAAGCTGTTCACAGGACTGAAGTAATTTTGTCCGAAGGCCAAGTGACTTGCAAGAGTGGAGTGGCTGTAGCAGTTCAGCGTGAGTCACTTGAACGCCTCAGGCCCTGGAAATCCCCTCTGAGTCCAGGACCAACAGCTAGGAGTCTAAGGGCTCTGCCTGTGCTCACTCAAATAGCTTTTGCAAGGCTGCAGGAGGGTCGTCCTCCCAGGCCCTTTCTTCTGAAACTTGCTTTAGGGCCCATATCTGCTGAACTCTGGGACAAACTGCGAGGGTGATGAGTTTTTACAGATTTCAACATGGTGATGCTGTGAAAAGCCAGAATTGAAGACTCATAAATTTTACATTTATATGATAGCCATAAATTTTACATTTACAGGTATCAATGGGAACAAGCGAGGAGATGGTGATGAGGCCAAGTGGATGGTATGCTGTTTAGTCCCGCTGTTTATTGGGATAAGAGTTTAAACAAATTGACCAAAGACTTTCAGTGGAGGTGCTTCCAACAGGCTCCTATGCAATGCATAGATAGGCTCTCTAGAGGCAAAAGCAAATAAATAATTGGCTGGAAATGCAACTTTCATCACTAATGAACTTCTGCTTTTGTTTGTTTTTTTAATGCAGGCTGGGGTTCAATCCTCTGTTCCCGTTACAGAGCAGGAAAATGAATTTGAGAGTTACTGGCTTAGCAGAAAGATTTGTTGTTCTTCTCTTTGCTTTCTGTACGCAGTACAAAGATACAGCTGAGATCAAAGAAAGGGTACGAATTGCCATAGTGCCTGGTTGTCTCAGCGTTTCCCTTTTCAGCAGGTGGTTATCCATCCATTCATTTCCCCTGCTGGGGTCGGCTTTTCTATTGGTGTGAATCGATCGGGGCACGGGCATGATAACCCTCACTCCGCTGCACGGCAAATTTTGATGCCCCTCTTTTCGCTGCTGCGAATGACAAAACAGTGAGAAACCGTAGTGAGGATCACGGCCGTGATGAACCCGTGCCTGGGGCAGGAACTGATACCCATCTCCCCAAATGCTTGGTGCTGTGCACAGAGAGATGCTGCCAACGGGGTGCTTAATGCAAACACAGAAGATCAGAGCTGCTGCTGCGCCTGGGTCTGCTGATGAAGGTGGTGGTTTGGTTCACCCAAAAAAGCAGAAACGAGGCCCTGGGATGAGGAGTCTGTAGGAGCAAGGTGTAGCCCCTCTCTGCCCCAGAAAACAGCATAATGAGGGGTGCTGGCGTTTGGCTTGGCTGCCACAGAGGGCTTTGGTGCACAGAGCTGCTGGTGCGTGCAGCGCTTGTCACACAGCAAGTGCGCAGGTGGCATCAAGGAACTTAAGGCAAAGCTGAAAAAAAGTGTAGAGGAGAAGTGGCACATGCACAGAACAGGAAGATCTGACCTGTTTTCAAAGGGCTGTGATCTGAAGAGCAAGTTGCTTCTGCGATGGCGCTTGGGGACGTATCTGATGTCCTACCAAAGCGACAGTCAACATGAAAATACATGGGTTATGTCTGTGATGCCTGGGTGAGGTAATGTGTCTATGCACGCTGCCTTCGAGGGTCGGTGAGGTGGCTGCGTGACGCCCACGGTTGGTGGCTACGTACAGCTGAGCCCGGCCTGCCACGGTAGAGCACCAGCACTGCGGCATGGCTGAGCAAACCTTCAGCTTCCTAGCATGGGAGCGAGTACCACCACTCAAAAGACCACGAAGCAGCACCGATGTGGCAGGGAGCAGGGCTGCATCCCCCTGTTTTGGAAGGGCAGGGGGTGAGAGATGGAAAAGTCACAGCACCGGCAGCGTGATCGAACTGGTGATGCCCCAGGGGTATCACCTGCTAGGCAGGCTGGGTCAGTGCATGGAGTGCGTCTGGGGCTGGCTGTAAAAGCCTGCCTGCAGAGGTGGGAGAACTGTGGGTGCTCCCCACCCTGTTTAGTCCCCATCCACGAAGCCCATCATGCTAAACAGCAGCAGAGCTCTGTCCTGTAGTGCCGTGCCGGATGTCCTCTCCATCTGCCACAAGGTCCTTGCAGCTGCTGGCATTTACTGCACCTGTGCCATGCTTGCTGCCAGGGAATAGCAGCTGACATGTCCCCGCCTCCTCCTGCCCCCCAAAGGCATCCCAACTCCGTCACGGCGTGCTTTGGGATTCATCCGATTTGGAGCAGAGCAGATGGGCAGTGCAGCACCACAGTCCAGGTGTGGTGCCTGGCTTCTTCCCACGTGTATTCTGTATTTCTGTGACAGGGTGTGGGCACTGGGTTTAACTGCTTTAATCCGCACGTTCAGATTTTGTCTCTGCTATTTTGGCTGCGCCAGGGTGGGACGCTCTGTCACCAAAGAGTGCAAACAGACACTTAGGTCCTTGTCAGTGCCCATCTGCAGCGTAGATAAAGTACGTGTCCTGCGCTGATAGAAGACAAGTTATCTCACAAGCTGCACAACTAATAAAGCTTTTTTCCTCCAGGGATTTGTGACCTTCTCGCCACAGCAGTCTCAGTCTCCTACCTGTGTCCTGTTATGCTCCCGTTATGGCCCAGTACTGCCGGTGCTGCATTTCCAGCTCCCTGTGTGTGTCCCTGATTGCTGCCATGGTACCACCAGCCTTTCCGTGTACCCTTTGGTCTCTGCCTGCCACAGCACCTCAGCTTTATTCTGTGCCCCTGTGGCCACCCAGTAGTTTCCCCAGCTCTTTTCCGTGTTGCCTCCCTGTGTTTGTTGGATTGCTGTTTGGGCAAGAAATAGCACATGCTGAGATTAGCCCAGAGCTGCGCAGGTTTGGATAGCTGCCGGCGTCAGACTCAGCAGTTGGGTGTGTGCCTTCTCTTGGTAGCCTCAAGGGGCAACAGAGAGGGTTGGCGTCATCTACCTGGCCACCAACTCTCACAAACCTTGTAGGAACTTTGTACCTCCAAGAACTCTGTCTGGCTGCCAAATTTTGTTGACCGTTGTCAAAAACTGTGAGTTGTGGGTGTGGACTAGGAGACAGCATGACCATGTTAACTGATTTCCATTGGAATGTGTGTATGTCAGATGCTGTGTCTCCTGGGTTCAATTGGACCTGCTGCTTGGGACCTCCTGGGTCTGCTCAACACACAACCACTGGTGAACCCATCAAATGCAAAGGACCTGGGATTATCTGGCAGGAAGGTCTGTCTTTGTGAAGTGCACTGCCTGGAGAGGGCAGCTTTGAAGTCCTGATTGGCACTGGCTTATTGCTATAAATATATAGAGAGAGCATTTTTGTGCTCAGAACACTTCTGGACACACAACAAAGAGGGAGGAAGCGAACAAATGGAGCGCTGTGGGAAGAAGTTAAATGGAGCACTATGTGGGGAGCTCCAATCAAAGCATCGCTAGATAACTTCCCTTCTCTTTGGGGGTCATTATTCCTGCCTGAGAAAGTCAGGGTGGAAGCTCAACTCTGTACTACACAAGATCTCTGTGCTGACTCGAGGCAATGGCAAGAGCATGTGCAGCAGGCTAATGTATATAATATGTACAAGCAGATGTCAGCCCTCTCTGAAATAATCCCATCTGCGCTCCCAGTGAGTGCAGCACATCCATTGACAATCTGGGGGGGGGGGACGATACCATTTATCCAAAGATGTTCTCTCCTGACCAGCACGTGGAGGTTGCTGTGGTGTCAGTATGATCAGAGCTTCCTCTTCGAGTCCTCGGGTCGCTCTTTTTTTTTGTAGAGGTGCAGCTGCATGCAGTGATCTTTCTTCATCCCTGCTGGCTTAGCGGATGCAGATTGTGGCAGGGGAAGGTGAACGCTGGGGCATACCTCAAGGAGGGTAAGTGCTGATCCTGTTGCCACCAGTGGCAGATGGAGTTGAGGTTCAGCAGGAGCCCTGCTGGTAGAAGCTGTCTTGCCCCCATCTCCCATGGATGGGGAGAAGTCTCCGTTCCTCTTAGCCTCTGTCCCATGTGGCACTGGATGGAGGTCTCATTGATGGAAGCCCACAGTGAAGTTTGGCCAAAGCTGAGGACAGGGAGCATGGGAAACTGTTGTGTCTGTCTTCTGTTTGCTGGTGCAGCTCCTGAACGTGACCCCGTGCTCTTGAATTGCCCAGAGTGGTGAAGGGCTCGGCTGAAGAGGCACTGATTTGTGGGACTGGTCTGGTAGGTTGGTTCAATGAGACCTGTTCCCTGGCACTGACGACTGCCTTTGCTCTGGGAAGGACACCACCCAGGACCAGGCTGCCAGGGACCTACTAAGTTGCCAAGATGTCTTTCTCAGAGATTTCCCAGCTCTCAGAAGATGAGGCGTAGTTCAGCCAAATCAGGAAGAATGAGGTCTTTCTTCCTCTGCTCATTAGCAGAGTTACCTGGACTAGCAGCTCTTCAACCCTCTTTGAATCTATTTTTTCATTTTCTTCCCAAAGGGCTGAGCAAAGTTATTCAGAAGCTGTCAGTAACACCATAGACTGGTCCCCTCTGTGCTGGACTGTTGTTTTCATGATTTGCATTTCTAGATGCACAATAATACAGTTGTGCATGGTTTTGTTTGCCATGGCTCAGTTTAGCACCCAGCAGCCTTTACAAAGCACATGAGCCGGCTTATTACAGGATGTGGAATCTGTCCTCCTTGTCTTTGAGAAGTACAAAGACAAGCTGGTGGCTATTGGCGAGGTAACCTGCTCTGATTTCTGCATAACTGGAGTTTGCTTGATTTGACTATATGCAAACTGTGTTAAGGTGTGTGTAACTCATTGTAATTGCTGGCTGCTCACATTCCTCTGCATGGATAGATGTGAAATGAGTTGGGCTTAAACCCCAAACCTTTATTTTCATGGCTAAAGATTCATGCAGGACAAAAATGAAAATTGAAAAATCCCACAAGGAAGGTGTATTGACAGATATCTGAAACGTTTGTTTCCTGCAATGAAGATATTGTAGGGAAGCTAGGGAAGATATTTTAGATCTTTACCAGGAGTATTTTCATAGCTGACATCACGTTTTCTTGATTTTCATTCTTCACGTGTTACTACGTTTCCAGGTATGTTGCCTTTTGGAAGGTGCTGTTTTCTGCTCTATTTCTTCATTACTAAGAGCTTCTGCCACTATCCTGAGAAAATTAAGCTAGTAAAGTCATTAGTTCCCCACAGCTTGAAGTTCATCGTGTTTTGTGAAGTCTTCAGTGGCTCTTTGTGTGGGTTGGGCTGGACTTCACTCCAGGGCTCATGTCCACACCTCAGCAACACGAGGAGCAGCAAAGAGTCCTTGCACTGCAGCTGGCCACAGCAAAACCACTGGACTTGCTGATGTGAGCCAGAAACCTTTCACACAGTGTCTCCTTCGTGCACTGGACTTTAACTAGGCTCGACACCTGTTTCCTGCATCACAGCTCCACAGGCATCCTCTAAAGAACACTAGAGGTTGTTTTGAAGTTTGAGTTTATCCAATTGTTCAATAGCTTGAGATGAAAAAATAACAATACTTGCGAGCACTTACATCTAGGAGAGTGGTGTCTTTGCCAGTCGCGAACTAGAAAAATGTTCCTTTCCAGCTGTGCTTCTGCTAAGGATGTGGGAGACTTCTCAGCCTTTCTCCGAAAGGAGACTTCATTTTACGGTTCTTCACCTATTTTTGTTAGCACCTACACCATCCTTTCAGTGGTAACTGGGTTATGCTCCCCTAAAATGACCACTCAGGATTTAGACTTGTGATAACTACTCTGAAGGCTTCCTTTTCTATCCCATGCTACATGATGTAGCAGACGAAAGATTCCCACTGAAGCAAGGGGAGAAAAATGAAAGAGTGCCTGCTTTCAACTCAAGGGAATTTTGCTAGTTATTTGCCCGTGCAAGGCTGCACCACATGGATGTGCCTCCTGTCCAGTCATTCTTAAAAATTCCTTGACTCAACTTCAGGTTTCAGCTCTTGATAATATGTACCTTGCAATGGAGGAGGGAGGATGGGACAAAGAAACTTACTTTCTTCTTATGCAGACCTCTTAATGCGTCAACATCCATAGCTCTACTATGTTATTTTTGTGTAAACCTGAGAAATCACTGGGGTTAGATTGCTGTAAGTAAGGTCTGGGTCTGTTTCAAAGCCCTTGTTCTGTTGTAGATATGATTTTCTTCTATACCAACATATCAGTATTTAGGGAAAACGTTGTTACAAAGAAACTAATTTTAGTTTCATGATATAAATATTGACCTCAGCGGTACCAAGATCTTTGTTTTCATGCACACACTGTATCACTGTAAGTAAGAATGCTGCATGCAGTGCATACACATGGGCAAGGGTCATAGCTGTATTTGTGTAGGTGCCCAGGGCACTGACAGAGTAAAACCAAATTAAATCTAATCCAGCACTTGTGGAAGAAACTTCAGATGGATGCAACTAGCAACAAAAATGAAATAACATGTGGCTAGCAGTGATCGCTGGAAAACAAGTATATGGAGGAAATGGAAGATCAGGTTTTCTGGAGCACTGCTGCTTTGCGGTGCGCCGTCCGTGTAATCTGGCCACAAGCCAGTTTCAGTCATCAGGAGAGGGTGTTTTGGGTATAGTCCACTGCCAGCTATTCCACCCACACCCTTTGGACGTGGCGTTGCAGATACAAAGGTGGGGCTGGAGAAAAAGGCTGAGTGTTTATTTCAGCTTGGTGCTTTTGGTTTCTGTCCGGCCCAGGGCAAGTCAGAGCAGCCCCTGCTCGCTCTGTGCCCTCCGGCTGTAAGGGACTGCTCAAAACAGCATCAGGAGAGAGTCACTGTAAAGGTGGACTTGAAACTACCTTTGCATGTGACTTCTGACATGTGTTATGCCGCTAAATCCACAAAGAGCAGGGATCTGAATCCATGAATAGGGAGGTCTGTCTATGTCTGATTTGGGAAATCGTTGTAGGATAGTATCCTTCCCCCAGACTGCCTGCTCTGTAGAGCCAAGCTGTGACTGCAGACCAGGTGAGGTCCTTTCCCTCCCACTCCCAACAGCAGAAGGATGCAGATCAAGCAGTGCCCTCCGTGGCAGCTGTTCAGTGCTGACACCTTCGTCTGTGTTTGGTGGCGTGCACCACCACCACCAAAACTGGTGACAGTAGAGGGAAGACTAGAAGGAAAAAGAACAGGTCTGCGTTGCTTTTCCACAGTTATCGTGGCTGCTCGCAGAGAGTGGGTGCAAAGCCTTCCTCTGAACCGCATGTGGCTGTCTCCCCGAGTGACCTGTGCTCCTGTCTCTCCACTGTGCTCCGAGTGCCACGTTTAACTCTGCTCACCTCCACACCTGCTCTTTATTGCTAATGGAAGGCTACCACTTTCTAAAAGTAAACAAACTAGAGTTCAAGATAAAAGCAATGGACTCGCTCAGTGTCACCCTGCTTTCTGAGGCATGTGTTCGCACTGAGCAGAAACGTGCATCTTTGCTCAGCTGGCAGACAAGCGCTTGCTTTCCTGAAGGAGGAGGTAGGCATTGCTCCTGGTTTTTTTTAACAGTGGGTACAAGACCCGGGCTTAGAAATAATTTATTCTTTGGAAGTGATCTGTGAGACGACTCTGCTCACATACAAGACCTGCACCCATTGCCTCTGCTTACACAGAGGTGATGGTAATGCACCCTTGCCTTGAATGTACATCTTAATACTCAGTAATGTCAAGACAGCTGGGTGGAAAGCACAGGGGTGCTGCTTAGTAATAACCTAGTCATGTAAGTAATCACTAAGTACACCTGAACAAGTATGTCAGATGGAAAATCAGTGAAACAGACCAAGGAAAGCACTGTGACTTCTGGGAGAACGGTGAAGGCAGTGGAGCAAAATGGCTACTGCCTTAGCATTGCTCAATACAGTGGGTTTTTTGAATTAGGGCAAGAAAGTATGATTTCATGAGGTTTTTTTCTCCCTGTGAACTATTTTAAGTGATGTGTATATTACAAATTTTACTTAACTAAAGGGGAAATAAGTATGTCCTTTCCGCTCATTTAAAAACAATTAGATTTATGCATGCCTTAAAATATAAGTATCACAGAAGACAACAGGACAGAAAAAAGGGGCTGTGGACCTGGAAGAGAGGTAGCTGAGCAATTACAGCAAAGATTTTTCTCATATTTGCAAGTCCCAGTATGGACCAGGTAGGTGCTAATTGAAAAATGTGCCCATTACCAGTCCTCTGGCAACTGACAAGAAGAAAATTTGCTGGTACTTGCCTACCTACCTAGTGGGCTGAGGGAATCTCAGCAGCCATTGACCATATGGAGGGCAGGATTAACAAATCCAAGCTTTGCATTTTTCAGTGACCGTAGTGCTGACTGTAATCTTGGAGTCTTCTTGTCCTGCTATAAGAAAACCCGATACGCAGTGTTTGGGTTGCTCAACTCTGCAGCCTGATCCCAGCTCCCTGGGTTTCTTATGTACGTTGTAGATGTTCAAGATGTACTGCTCCATAACTTTGCTGGGAGACAGTCTGTCACTCTGGAAGAGGTACAAGCTGGCTATTATTTTTCTTTTCTTCCAGCCATTACAAGACGTGATCAGGTTAGTCCTTGCAGAGATCCTGGAAGCCATTTCAGCAGGATTATAATTGGATTGCATGAGCCTCAGCCTTTTGCCTTCTCATCCACCTATCATTTTCCAGTACCTGAATCAATGCAGAGGGAAAAGTGATACTAGCAGGGATGGGGGGTTGGCTGTGGCTGGCTGCAGGGAGAACGTGAAAAACGTCAATGCCCCCTTAAACTTGTTTTCCTTTGGAGTGAAAATGAGACCCTGGGATTTTTTGGATTTTGGAAAAACTTGTGAGAAAGAGAACTCATGTAGCAGCCTGAAGCTGAGCCTCCCACAGCCTGTTGTTGCAAACAAAACTGCACATTTTGAAATGAGAGACTGAATTTTTTTTTCGGTAATTCCCAGGAAAATCCTAACATTTCAATGCCTAACCGAAAGCTCAGTATGAAATTCGCAGTGAAATGGTTTGGTGTTTGTAAATGAAAGAATGTTTCCCAAACATGTGAGTAACTTTGGTCTCTCAAAAATGCAGCCCCTCCCAAGCCAAGCCCTTGTCACCTTAACCACCACTTATCCAACACTGCCCAGCTCTGCTCTTGCCCCAGGCTCTGGCTGCTCCATCACCTCCCTCTGGCCTGATGGAGGCAAGAAGTCTTTTGCTTCCAGCACTCAGACATTTACCCTGACAAAGGCTGAGCTGACAGGAGAGTCACAGAGAGCGCTAAATCTGCCTAGGTAGAAGGAGGCAACAATGAGGTCTCCCTGTCCGTTCACTTAGGCTGGGAGGAGGGATGCTGGGATGTTTCTGAGCATCTGGGCTGGCAGCCGGGTCATGGCTGTGCCGTTCTTTCGTCACTGCATTAAACTGACCTGTGTCTTCTCAGCAGCTTTGTGAGTCTGCTTTCTGGCATCCAACATCGCTTTTGTCCTGTATGCAGCTCCTAGGAGCCCAAGGTTGTTGTACAGCCAGTGGAGAAAAGTAAGCACCCAAAGCAGAGTTATTCTCAGGACCCAACTTATTTCCTCTTCATTTCCCTCCTAAGGTTTCTAAAAGCTATAAGCTGTTGGTACTGTCTGGAGTCTTAAGGAACATAATACTCTGTTCAGCCTGTGTTTGCAGTTCATTGGAAATGTAGGATTATCTCCAAAGGCTTAAACAGTCTGAATGCCATTCTGGCAGAGCTGGTACTTATTTTACATGTTTCTGTATTGATTGCTGTAGTGAGACTGACCTTCTCATGGGCTATTCTAGCTGATTTATTTTCCTGGCTGCACTGGTGAGAGAAGTAAATTATACAGATTGCACTGCAGAACATTTGCTTGGAGACTGATTCCCCTTCTCTTGCTCCAAACAAAGAAGTATAGTCAAAAACATTTAGATTAGTCCTGATGTTTATGCTCCTTTAAAATCCTTTTCCCATATTCTCTCTAAAGTTCATGCACTTTAAGAACCTTAGAGCTATGAAAATTTACAAGTGGCCTGGTCTTATTATTTTTTAAAAAACTAATATACATATATACATATGGGTGGATGTCGTGGGTGTTGGTCTCTTTTCCCAAGTAACAAGTGATAGAATGAGACTAAACAGCCTCAAGTTGCTCCAGGGGAGGTTTAGATTGGATATTAGGAAAAATTTCTTCACTGATGGGGTTGTCAAGCATTGGAACAAGCTTCCCAGGGAAGTGGTGGAGTCACCATCCCTAGACGTATTTAAAAGACGTATAGATGGAGCACTTAGGGACATGGTTTTGCGGTGGACTTGACAGTGCGAGGTTAATGGTTGGACTCGGTGATCTTAAAGGTCTTTTCCAACCTAAACAATTATATGATTCTATATATATATGGAAGAGCCACAGGGATCCCACAAGAAAGAGAAACAATTTGTAAGTCAACACTTCAGCGGTTGGGCTGACGATGTATGACCACTGCTCCAGTAAAGATCACTGATGAATGTATTCATGGACACCTCCGGGCTGTCAGGTGCCAGGTGAGTGCTGGAGGTGCTGCGTGCCCTCCGTTCCCAGTGGTGCTATCAGGAACTGGGCATAGTGTTGAGTGGGTCAGCACGCAGGCAAGAGGTGGAAGCAGAAGGCCAGGCTCTCCCCTGCTCTCTAAACATCTGGAGGAAGCAGATGTTGTCACTCATGCAAAAAGCTCTAGATGCTCTGGGGTTGTCCTAGCAGAGGAGCTGCCCACTGGCCAGTGACTGTGGCAGTAACGGCTTGGCTGATGGGGGCACTGGGCTTGTCTCCCCTGGTAATAAAAGGGAGGAGATTTTCTGTGAGAGATTCTGGGTTTGCAGCTAATCTGAAATAGTTTATATTTTGCTAGGTGTGCCACAAAAGACAACTGTTCAAAAGGGTCTTTGGAGAATGCTTGGGGTGCTTTCCCAACACAGGAGTTCCAACAAGGAGAGTCCCTGTTGGGGTCTGTCTGGCTGACTTCCTGGTAAAATCATTAACGCTGCTGGAATGTTAATATGTTTTCCGTCATGTACAGTCGCAGCCAGCATCTTGGGCAGGCATATTTTATTGTTATTCAGTCTAAACAAAAAAATTCCTGCTGATTTTTAGTTAAGGTGAGGTCAGCCAGCATCTTCCCCATCAAATGGATGTAGATCTTTAAAGAACATGGCTCTCTTCCTGCTGATAACCTCTTCAGAGAGAAACTGGGAACTTCAAGCTGTTACTAAATATTTGGTTTTCCTCAGTAGTAAAAGTAGCAACATTTCCCAAGCTTGGGTGGGCAATCTGTCTCTAAAATACAAGCGCATTCCTATACTAGGCTATTAATGGCTCCAAATTCACATGTCCCTTCCGTTTCATTTTCGAGGGATGTCTGTGCATGGACTGGGCAGGTAAGTTGCAGTGAATCATGTAGTGAAAGAGAGCTGGAAAATTTAAGTTACGTTGTGGTGTTTTTTCATGGGTGTAGTGTTTTAAACTGTTGTAACTTTTAAGTTATCTGAGACCTCCTAGAATTGGAGAGGACATTTTATCCTTGTTGCTCTGAGAGGTGGTTTCAGCAGCTAATTGCTTAAGCATTGCTGTGTATTCCTAGGCAGATGGGGCAGGGAGCAGGAGTTCTCAGTGGAAATTCTGCATCCGCAGAAGGCTACACCTGAGTTAGTACTTGGGATCCAGCTATAGCTGGTAGTGAAAACTCTTAGGCACCCATTCCTCTCACGGTACTGAATTCTTAGGTGCTGAGTTGATAAACGGGTTGTGTCAGTGGAAACCTGCAATATCTCCCCGGTGCACTATTTCGGATGGCAGGAACTGCAGCCCAGCTGTTCCTCGGGCTACAGGTGAACCGCGCCAACCCGCTCAGATGCACTTCTGTCCCATGGTCCTTTGGTGGGTCAGGTAGATGTCACTCAATCTCTCTCACAAAAGAGCTTTGTAGATTATCTTTTAGGAAAGAAATGAACCAGAGAAGTTGGGATTGTCTGCCAGCACATTGCTGCGGTGAAGGGCAAGTACCGGCGGAAGGAGTTTGTGAACTAACAACAAAAAATGCCTCAAAGCTTTTCCCAAAGTTAACCAACTCCTGAGTGAATGAGTGCTTGTCAAAAATGAGAATGTTCATCCAAGACAACCCTCCTGTAGATCATGCTTTTTATTAATTTATGTGGACATATACACTTTTCTTACTGTGTATAAAGGATTCAGATGGAAGTTACACTTTTTGTAATACATGAAGAGCCCATTAATCTTGGCAAATAAGACGCCAATAAATTTTACCAACTTTATGTGTTCACATGAGTATTTGTTTGTACACAAAATTTATTTTGTTTATGTAATTTTTTCCCCAACTTGCTTTAGAGAGAAACTCAGGGGTAAAATTCCATTACGTTTATGAAATGGTTATCTAACTACAAAAGGAAAACCAGCTGGCAGCCCGACAGAAGTACCAGATGCACATTTCTGCATCTTTCATATGGATTGATACACCCAGAAACATAAATTTCTATTGTTTACAGTAGAGGAGTTCATTACCCATATTTTGTGATTCAGAACTTTTCTCTGATACTTAAGAGTATACTTCTATATTCCTGTCAGTACATCAAAAATTGAATCCAACCATTGTCAAACCTGCGTACTGTGGGCAGTCATATTCCAAAACTGAGGTGGCCAGAAACAAATTTCAGCTAAGTGCCTTGTGTTGCAAGCGCTCATTCTCCATATGGGATTATGGCTTTATCTTGTGGGGACAGTGGGCAAATGTCGCTGGAATGAGGACTGCATAGGAGGAAGAGGATGTTTACATTTTGCCCTGTATTCTCTAACAGTTTTCAATCAAGAAATTTAAACATGTAACTCTCTGACTACTTTCTTTCAAGTTCAGCTTATTGAGGTTTGTTTAATATCCTGCTAGAATAGTTCTTTTCTAGCTCAGTTGGAACTTCAGATCTTTTGTTCTGTAATCCCTTTCTGAAGCTGCTGTATTTTTCTTGTTTAAATGACTCATCTGGAAGACAAGTACCCGGTGCATTCCTGACATGGAAGTTTTCCCTGCACTGAGAGATCAATTTTTGCATTGAGAACCATAACCAAGAGCTAAATGCATTACAAAATAATGTTTAGATTTTTCCTGTAGAGACTGAAATACATGGTTTGAAACATTAAAAAAAGAAGAGCCGGGAGGTCTTAACTGTGTGCCTGCTGTACATAAAAATTATAGTTTTATTTTAGAAGATGTTTGGTATTTTGGCAACATTCTACAATCACAGTCCAAATAAATCTGCTACTTGGGCAGAAGAAAATAATAGCTGTGGTGTAAATTAGTATCAGCTACTTCCCAGTGACTGCCTGATGCATAAGACATTTTAGCTTTTTTAGTGCATTCAGGAAAACAGCTTTGTTAATGTTTTAGTATACATCAGTAATTCCTGGCTCTATCACTAATAAGAATATTCAGGGAGAGCCTAAATTTTCAGTTAAAGGGTAAACTAAAAAAGGATAGCAGCAGCCTGAAGCTAAACTTGTGCTGTAGACCTTGACGTCAGTGTTCTGTTTTTAGCTTAATAAATTGTCCATGAAATGTAGAAATCCAAGGACGCACATTTTAAATGAACTCTTGCAATAGCTGTTTCTCACAGGATAACTTTTCTTGCTGGGCAGCTACGTCCTTGGCCCTTCTTCTCATATGAATGGATGCAAATCAGAAGTAATGGTTGTGAAGCCTGTGAAATACAGTTGCGCAAAAAGTCAGGAGATTAAGTATCAGAGCTTCGCCTTGATGCTGTCAATTTGTTTTGCCTTCTCCTTTCTTGTTTAGGAAGGTACTTTTGGTAAATAAACACCCTCAAAGATGGAATTCTATTGACCGTACCTCATCAAAATCAACCTAGCTTTACTTCACCAAGACCAGGGCAGCGGTGGCAGAGGTGGATTTGGCTTTGTGTTGATCTGTTGTAAATAAACTTATTTCTTTCTGGAAAAAAGCCTCCTCTCTTTATGTGAGCTAAGTTTTATGCAGGTGCTGCTTCCACTGCCAGGCTTAGGGTCTTTTTCCCTACAGTTCCCCGATGTCTAGTTATTCCTTCCATGCAGGATCCCCGTGCAGGGAGCAGAAGACGCTCTGCGTGCTGGACCGTCAGGCGGATAGAGGAGATGATGCTCTGCAGGCGCTGTGGCAGTGAAACCCAAGGCGTGCCGGCCATCCTAGAGCACGCTGAATTCGGACTTCATGCTGAGCGTATTGGCTGGCAGCAGCTCTGCCTGCTGTACCGAGCCAAGGGTACAATAGTGGGGAAAGGAAGAATGGGAGAAAAGCAAAGCCTTTTTTCCTCTGTCTTTAAGGAGTAAATGTTTCTTTGGTTCGACTTTGAGGTCATCCAAAATGCAACAGAAAAAAAATATTAAGTGAAGTCAGATGTAGATCAACGTTTACACCTTCTTTCAGAAAAACAAGTGTTGTTTAGGATGCAAACACTACATCTATACAGCCCAACCAAGGTGTCACAGTCCTTTCCCCAGCCCCCAGGCCCATCCACAGCCAGTGCCAGGGATCGCTGTGGCAGTTCAGCAGTGTGGATGACTGGGTCCCAGTGACCATGAACTGGCATTGCTGGAAGCAGTAGCATATAGTCTCAGGTGTATTTTCAGCTTATTTCTACCAACGAGTAACATGGATGTAAGTTCCTGAAGTGAAAGCCGGCTGTTCTGTCGCTTTGATAATGTTTGTTTCGGTTCCCACCACACTTCTTCCTCTTGAAGTCCTGTTTTTAAAAAGGCTGCAAATACAGCACATAGTACTAGAACTGTGAAGTCAGGCAGAGGAATTCAGAAGAACTTACCCAGCATCTGATCTTACGCAGGAAAAGTAAAAACAAATCAGACTTTTCCTTGGTATGAATGAAAGAGGCAAAAAGGGCCTGAATCTGACATAGGTAACTTTGCTTTTAAAAAAGCAGGTTTATAACACACCCCTGTGATATGCAAATTCAGGATTCACTTCCAGTAGTCTCTAAAAATCCATGGTGCCTGCAGTCATCACTACTGTCGCTCAGCAAAGTGCTCAGGGAAAGCAAACACTGCCAAATTGATATTTTGAAGCATGTGTTCATATTACTATTTATGCTGTAAATAAGATCAGGAGCTGTGGCTTACATAGATCACCTGATCTTGAGTAAAATACCAACTTCTAATTTGTGAGGAAACTTAAGACTGGTGGCTACACGCATCTACCGCACAGACACAGATCTGATTAGGCTCCGACATACCCGTGAACAATGTGCAGTATGTTCTTTGCTGAACCCACGCCGAATGATTTCCCACAGAAGCCAGAGAAATAGTTCTAACAGCATTAACAAACTTAAATATTTCTGTATTTTCCTAATGCTCTTTGGAGAACAATCCATCTTTTTACTGTGGTATGCAAACTGTGATGGGGGCTGCCAGACGCTGCTCCTGTGTGGACACGTACTGAGCGGGGTTTGAGGGCAGATTGCTTACTGAAGTGGTATCTAACCGCCTCCACGCGTGAGCCCAGCCAGTTTTCTGGGGTAGGTGTCAAACCAGCTTTCAGGGGCTGAGTTGAAACAAGGAACGTTTTGCCGGTGGCTCTGGAGGCAATGAGGGGCTGGGGCGGATGCATGTGCCCTCGCCATCCAGCCGTCCTGGCCACCCTCCGCTGCAGTTCTGGCCGCTTGTCTCAACACATCGGTACCTTTCTCCGTACCACGAATGAGAAGAGACAAATTTGTGATCGCAGGGGAAGGCCGGCGGTTTTCCCTGGACGTGCTGCGAGCGGCATGGCCTGTGTGGCCGTGGCACAGCCGCCGCCACAGCCACCGAGGGACCAGCCGCCTGTGGCCGCTCGGCCTGGCCTGCGCAGGGCACACCGGCCAAGCAAGCAACCGCAGCGACGAGATGCTGCTGCTGCTCCTTCCTCGGGGACGTCGCAGGGTTGTTAACACCGTTCCAGCCTGGTATGGTTCTCAGCCACTATTCCACCCTCACTCGGTTCTCAGTCACCTGCACGGAGAGGCTTTATGGGTTCGGTTTAGCAGAGTGTAAGCAGTGTGTGTGCGGGTGTATATGTGTGTGTATATATATATATATATATATATATAAAAATATGTGCACACACACACACTCCTACAGACACCTAACGCCTTCCCAGCAACCAGGGCTGCGCCAACCGCTTTCTCCAACCCGCCCCGGGCCTCCCCGCCCGGCGAGGCCCCCCCGCGCTCCCCGGTGCCG
>Ga0065711_1038818_pt1 | contig 18378 bp, 8 predicted proteins | sample Hoacrofraction12_FD_59098 | JGI IMG/M metagenome (GOLD analysis project Ga0065711, IMG submission 59098) | Hoatzin crop microbial communities from Cojedes, Venezuela - Epithelial fraction 12 v2 (version 2) | ecosystem: Host-associated > Birds > Digestive system > Esophagus > Crop | place...
GCTGTCAATGGATCAATCACCGCCCGCGCCCCCCGCCCCCCGGCCCCCGCCCGGCACCGCGGCCGATGCGTCTCGTAAATAACCGCGAGCCCCCGTGTTTGTTAGTATTGTGAATGAGTTTATTATCGCTTTGATGGCTGCTATGAATCACAAATGCTGCCGCGAGCCTGATAAGGGGAGGGGGGGGGAGGGGGGAAAAGTACGTGCCCGCATGAACACAGTTGAAACTATTTGGGAGATAACGGATGGAGTCACCGCGACAGCAAACCATGGCCAAAATGGCTCGAAATTGTAGGTTGTGTGTTGGATAAAACCCTAAAGTACAAAATACGAAATAAAGGGGAATAGTGTTGTGTCCAAAGCTCAGCGGTACCCACACTGCTGCGTTGCTGGGATACTTCAACTTGTTCCTCGAATCTCTTCAGCACTGTCAGACTTTATGCCCGATTCGCAAACTTCAGAAGGGAAGAAATATCCTTCGAGATGCAACAAGTATTTTATTTATTTGTTTTTGACAGTCTAACACTATACAGATCTATAAGGAGTCACTGTTCTTGAAAAAGCTGAAGGAATTCAAATAAAAATAAAAGATACTGCTATAAGAAAGTTAAGAGGAAGAGGAATTTGAATATAATCTTCTTTATGACATGAGAAAAATGCTACATTAGTAACATTCAAATGTGCTTATTGTACAATTCTGTTTCTTCTGATGAAAGTCTCAATGTCTGCTCAAGTGTCTTAATTTTATTGAGACTCAAAAATGTAACAAATTAGTGTTGCTTACCTCTTTGAATTTAGTATTTAAATCATATTTAATATTCTATAAAAATAACAATACGGAAAGTACAACAGTTTTTCAGGTGTCCTTAGAGAAATCAGGGTTTGGTGGCGTATTTGCTTTTTGAAGCCAGATGAAACATAACTAAAATCTAAATAAATTATAAACTGCACGTTAAAAAAAGCAGATGTTTGGCTATTTTTAAATACTATCAAATCTTTTGCCAGGTGTAAAAAACAGTCTACATTTGGCTGAAATACATTTGAAATCTTAAAATACACAGAAATTTATTTAGAAAGTATAAACAATATAATGAAAAAGAGGTCAAATCTTTTATATGTTTTATCACTGCAGTTTTGAAATGAAAGTAAATGGTAAACTTGAGTGAAAATCTGAACAGAGGTTCACATAGAGAATTAAAAAGTCATATAAAGGTCTTATAAAGCAGCCAACACACTTATATTTCTGTCCTTTCCCCTGCTAGTATCATTTTTGGTTTATTTACTCCATATAATTTTTCCACATACTAATTCTTAAAATGCTTCTAAAAAGTTAGTAGAAAACATCACTAAACCTTTTAATACTTTCTTTTTTTTTCATCTACCAGGCTAATTTACTGTAGAAAATACTATCTAAATACCAAATTACTTTAGAAAACACAGACTGATGAACAGACATCAGTTATTTTGTTAGATCTGTTTTGCTACTATCTTTTAAAATCTGGCTAAGATACGGACTGCATTCTGACCTTAGGTTCTACATAAGTTGAAAATCCTTACGGATTCCGAGTTGCACATGTATTTTAAAACTGAATAACCTAGTTCAAAACAAGCCATACACGCAAAACTACAAGTGTGAATTGTGATGCCTGTGGTAGAATAAGACTTAAAAGACAAAGTAAAATACAATTTAAACAAATATTTTCTAGGCTTTTACATAGCAGACTTACTAAAAATCTAAAACCCAGTTTATGGAACAAATGGCAAGCAGCACACATGCCCACAGAGAAACAGTTGTCATACAACAAAATCTCTGGCACAATTAAAGTAGAGGAACAGGGTGTATACTCAACATTGTTATGCCCAGTATATCATTGGTGGAAAAGTAATGGAAAATGAAATTATTTGTTAGAATGCAATTTAGGGAATCTGATAGGTTGTCCATTTTATTCAATTTATAATTAAGATAGTGTTTAAATTTGAAATGAATTCTATATATGCATGTTCAATAGGCTATAGCACAACAATAAGAATGGAATCACATCTCATTTTATCATAAATTGTGTAATAAGCGATAAGGTAAAAACTAGGGCTAAAATCCTTCCAGCAAAAATGAAAGAGAGCGACCTCAATTGCCCTAATTCATTCTGCTTTTTTTTTTTTTAAACTCTTCATTTTCCCTCTGTTCACATTATTAGCTTACACATGAGTGCATTATTAGAAAATAACAAAGCCAAACAGGGAAACTTGGAAGAAGCAGAAGATAGGATCCCCTCTACAGCTGAAAGGTATTCTCATTTCATTTGTTAGGAGTTGCAAAAATAGTTTTATTGCCCAGGAAGGACAATGACCTCTCTCTTTCAACAAGCTTGGTGGTTGGTCTTTTGATGGAAAAAACTAGGGGATACAACATCTGGTAATTTGTGTTACTGAGCTTAGCTGAGGTCTTAACGATGTAAGCAGATTATTCCTGAAGAACAACAAAAAAAATTCCGGAAGACTCAATGAACTATTTAAAGTTATTAGCTGGTGCATTCTGACACTTCAACACTCTTTTCGGATTCCTTTTCCTTTTAGACATTTGCCTTCTGATCAGATTGTTCTAAAATAGAGCTCTACCACCTTCCAACCGCACCATGCTTTTCTGGTGGTCCACGCATGTTCTGTCATGCATGCCAAGTCCCTCTTTTTTTTCTCCCCACTGCAAAGACGACGATTATTTTTCTGATTAAATTTTCCCCTGCAGAACATTAACAGCCCGTACCACCCCTCCTGAGGTGCTGCATAGGTCAGGAAGGCTGAACAACACAGATAGCAGCAGTCGAGCTCAGATTAAGAAAATGGAAGAAAAACTGATGGGTGGAGAATGAAGAAAAAGATAAATTATGTGTACTCTTGACCAGGAATTTCATGTTGAAAACAAATATACCAAGGAAAACATCCTCTGCTCCTTCCTTGATACCCTTCCCCCTGCTGTAAATAGCTTTGCACAATTTTAGCTCTTACTCCTCTACTCCCTATAGTTCTTCCAAACATTTTAATTGCCAATAGTGTAGTGATTTAAAACATCTGTGGAGTTTCAGTGTCCCGTCTATAGGCAATAGACCCATATTTCCTAACGTACACACACGAGACAACCGTCTGAATTGAAATTACAGACCTGTAGTTTGCTGCCTGGAAAACCAAAGCCATATTGTTGACCAAGCTTCTAAGAGAACCAATATCAACAGATGCAAAAACAAAATCTCCGACCAAGTTTAAGTTGAAGTCTAATAATGGCCAGGATACTTCCTGGTGAAGTTTTTTTTCATGTTCATTTTTATATATTTTAGGAGGTAAACTCTGAGTTTTAAAGACAAAACTAGAGAATTACAGCAAGTATTTCAACCAAAATTCAGGAATTTTATATTCTCTATATAAAAAACCCCTCCTCAAATGCTGTAGATTTTACATCTGAAAAGCAATGCAGTTCCATAAAAACCCTCTCCTCATTAATATCCTTTGGTCTTTTTTCACAGTTACTCACTGCATCTTTCCAACTTGTGTCTCAACAGACTCATACGAACTTTTCAACAACCTTTTCTAGAAATATACAGTCTGAGACTACTGTGACCTGGAGCACTCAGAGTTGTTAGTATCAGCTATCGTGAGTTAACGAATAGCTAAACACTTCATTTGCATTCATCTAGAGTTGACCGTACTATGAAAGATCACGATATTCTGGTACACTGAGCTTTAAACATAGCTTAAAGTACTTTCCAAGATTTTGACAGTGTTTTCTTTAAAACAAGAACTTCTCATTTTCATGTCTCATTTCCATTGAACATGAATCTATTTTCTGTATTTGTTCCCTTTTACATTAAAGGCAGTACTCATTTCCTAACAGAACAAATACAGAATTTGCTGTGTTTATTTTAGAGCATTATTCAATCTCTGGAGGAGTTGTTCTATTACAGTTTTTAAAGTCCTGTGCTCATAATTAAGAGCCACATGATGCTAGGGAGTATTCTAGAGCAAAAATTCCCATCGGGGACTTTCAAGACCTTTGCCTACACAAAAGCTGGAGGATTATTTTTCAAAATATATTTTATATATGGAAATTAACACTTGAGTTTCAGAATTTGACTTCGAACACAAGTTATGTCCTAGCATCAACTGCCGTAAATCAACCAACACAACTTCAATATCCTAAATCATTCTTTTTCCTCTGTAGTTTTAAGTTAAAAATTTTAAGTAATTCAGACTTCTCCAAACAAGCTCTTTACAGCAGGCATTTGCCATTTTCACTCAAGAGTACTGAAAAAAAAAAAATTCTAGTTAACTCCTGGATGCAGAAGTAGGTTCTATTTCCTTCCTTTTTGTATACATAAATTATTCGATTCCATATAAAGCATATATGCTTGCCTGTAATGTTTGATAGCTTTGCTGCGAAAACAATTACCCCAAAACACAGATTTTTAATCAGAAAAGTGATTTTTTTAGTTGACACCTTAACTTCATTCTATACCCTAAGCCAGCTACCTTTGTTCCAGATCCCAGCAACAGTGCAGTGTGTGCTGTTGCCCCCTAATATATATATAATACACTGACCTAAAAGATATGACTTTTCTAACCTTGGCCCAGATCAATGAAAGAAAGCTTCATGCTCTTGCCAGTGTATCAGATGCATTTACGTCAATGAATTTGTATTTTTATTTACGTTATTGGTACCGAGGTCTTTGAACATGAGACAATTTGTAGCATCTTTCAGGTGTCCCATGTAATTGGGGGCAATGAAGTTCTGAAGGACACAGAGGTCTCGTGTCTTTCAAAGTTTTCCTGTGTACGCCACTTTTGACTTTCCCCTTTTGGGCACTTCCATCTCTGCCACTTGGACAAGATCAGCGAGTACCACCCTTCATTGCACACACAAGTAACAAGAGGGAACTGCTGGAATTTCAAAGTTTCATGTTTACTGGCAAGATTTGGTGCCTGTTTTCTTTCTTAACAGAGAAATAAGACAGAATCAAAGCACGCAATGCACTGTACACAGTGTACGCAGCATGTGCTTTTCTTCAAGAGACAACTCAAGTAGAAGAGAATTTAAGAGTTGCAAAGACAGATATAGCACACTGTCATCACCAGTTGCCTCTTAGTAAAGTGAATCCTGTTTTTCTAACACCTACTCCTTTGCAAGAGTGCTTTATTTTCCATTGTTTACTTCTTCAAAGCAGAGGATCCAAAAGTTTTGAATATTTTAATACATGACAAAGTTTTATACTGAAGTTTTTCCTCTTCCCACACAAAGCAAAAGTCTCAAACCTTTATTATCACACAATATCATACTGACAGAGTGGTCTTAGAGGACAGGAAGCCTTCAGGTAGCTGCTTATTCCCTTCACCTTAGGAGCACTTGTTATGTTAAATCAAAAATTACTGGAGACACTGGTTTGGCATCACAAACTACTACCAATCCATCTGCCTCTGTGCAGATATTGAGCTATCGAGGGGATACTCTTTGGTTAGATTGTGAAGTGTTCTCGTAGGGCGGCTTTCTTTTACAATATGGCACAAAAATGACAAGCCTTGTGGAAGTGATCAGACTTGAAGTATTAAAGCCAAATTTTGCATTGATTTACACTCTGTGCAATACTCTGAAAGAGCAAAGAGGATTTCAAAAGGTTGTAGAGTAGACATATAAAACATTTTCTTCTTTGTAAATAAAACTGGTGGAAGTACAAAATAGAAAAATAGACTTCGTGGTTCTAAAACTCTCACGCAGCATGAGAATTTTTAGGTCTAAGTTCTCAAGGAGGTGACCAAACAGCAACATCTTCAAGATGCACATATGGTCGTTACAGCTTCAAAAGTGGGTGCCTGTACTCACTCTGCACTTGCAAGTCCAGTATGTTTACATGTGACCATACTCATTTTTCTAAGCGAACCTAAGCTCGTCAGAATTCACACTTACATGTGAAGCTCCAACTTTAGTCACTGACATAGATGCATCAAGAGAAGGCAAAGTATCACCTTCAGAATGAACCATTTGACCTAGGTCTGGTACACGTGCATGCTGCGAACATGCACAAAAAGTGGAAAAGAACTAGCCTGCTCCTTGGGACAAGGTGTGCTATTTCTTACATGGATGAGTCTCCAGCATTGCACTAAAACACCATTAAAGACTGGTAATAGAGGGTGAGTATGGATTGGGGAAGTAACAGATGTCAGGGCATGTCATATTAATGCATACACAGAAGCAGCTTCCTACTCATGTGCTTCCATTTATTTCAAAAGGACCACAATGAGAGCAACATAGTACACAATACAGTCACAAAATTTAACCACAAAAAATACTTAGACATTTGGTATTAAAAGAAATTTAAAAAAAAACCTTACATTGTGAGGTTTACAATAAGAGAGAAAACAGACAGCGGTATATCAGAAGGGGAAAAAAGGGCTTTTAGCAGGCTACTTGAAAATATGTTTCAAAGCAAACAACCCCTATAACCCCCCACAAACACTGCTGCATGATTGATACTGCACAGGAATGCGGGCCAAGTAAGGGATCAATGTGTATTTAGCCTTATGAATCTAAAGCAATATTATCACAACTACACTTACGGCATCTAATTGGTACAGTAGTGATGGCTTTTGAGATGGATGGGTAGAGAGCAACTTACTTATGGCGACATTCAAAACACAAGCCTGTGAAATACTTTGGAAACAGACCAGCACTATGAAAGATCCCAAATTTACTGCTGCGATATCATCATCAGGTCTTCATCAAGAAACATCTATCTAAAATTGGATAGAATTTCCACCTACCCCTCCGCCCTGATCTGCTAAAAACCATGAGATGAAGTGAGTTATGTCCCATTAATCTTTCTCATAGAAGAATCAGACAGATGGGCTGGATGAAGCGGAGGTGAATGAAGAGAAGCACCTGCTATTTTCAGGGAGTTGAGGGAAATTGGTAAGAAAAAAAAATCACAAGTGGGCGGAGAGGGAACAGTATTGCTCTATTACTGGATACCTTCTGAAAAAATGACTGATAGGCCTTATGCATCTATGATAATATGTGCTCAGATCTCCCGGTGGGGATAAAAAAACAAACAAACATCTCAAAAAACAAGGATGGCATTACAGGTCATGAGTCAAAGAGGCTGATGAGCTGTCAGAAAAAATTACATAGCAGTGTGAAATATATAGGAAAATGTCTAATTGCTGTAAAGAGTATGATGAAAAGGAGTGATGAATGTGTGTTCTTGCAGCAAAGGAAGATGATGCTCTCTGAGAAGTCATCTCTGCTCAGAAAAATCACATTATGTGTCCTCTGATTTGCACCTTGAGAACGGAAGAGGCTTTTGTAAGAGAGGTCCTGGAGAAGTTTCTCAATGATTTCTTTATGAAACTCAGTATTTTCCATGCAAATACTAAAGGAAACTAAACATAGCTTGTTAAAAATCAACATTTTTGCATATCATCTTCTGTCATGCCGCTGAACTTGCTTGTGCCAAACGCTGAGCAACAGAACTTCCCGGAATCCTACAGTGTGCCGGATGAAACAAGCTACCAAGTTTTACAAAGAAATTAACCTAACAGATATACACCTTGCTGGAAAAGTAGAAGAAATTACTAATGGCCAATAAATTTCAACAGACATTTTTGGTGATTATTTAACACAAGTGCAGCTCTTACGGACCAAACAGGACACACACATTCATAAAAACGTAGCGCGGATTTCAGCAGGTGTCGTCCAGCAAACTCTCTGGATATTAATAGCTCTACCTCCACTCAGAATACCTGACGGCCTTGATTTAGTGAAAGCTTCTTCTTAATGAAGTTTACTAAATTAGTTATTTAATTTACTTCATGCCTTTGTGGTGCAATACTCAGATGAGCAAGGGCAATGGGGGTGGGGGGGTGTTTCTATTCATTTCTAATAAATAAAAACCAGCCTGTCTTTAAACATCTGGTAATACAGAGGATAGAACTATCTGAAGCATCTGACAGAACACCACACTTGAAAGTAATCTGCATAAACCCAGTCAGAAAGCAAAGTGACTAGACTTTTTAAAATTGGGGGGGAGAGGGAGGAGTGCAATAGTCTGCATTCTAAAAAGGCTCCAAATACAGTAAGACAGAAAGATCTCAAAATTGTGAAGCCATAAAACGTATTTCAGTAATGTTAGCCTAAATTGAGTACATATTTGTATACGTTTTAATAATACTCTAAAATCCATTTCTAAGAATTTACTTGTCTTTAAGAGTACAGCATTTAGTCAAGATTAGATTGTATCTGTTTATGTAACATTATTTTTCCTTAAAATCCACCAAAAGGTGTTAATTAGAACTGGGTGATTAGTTCATAATGAACAGTTTAAGCAATTAATGCTACCCCTTTCTTTGACCCATGAATTGTCCATCTGCAAAGACCAATTTTCTTGAACTCATTATTCAAAAAATATTAAAATTATTTCTTCGGATCTGCAACTCCTTTGTAATCAGATAGTTGTATTTAATAGTCTGAGTGGAGGTTGCACTGGTTATTCGTGATCTGACACAATGTCATATGACGTCATTCCTAGTCCATCACAGGTCAGAGATGCTTTTAGAATCAGGTTTCACAGTATGCACACAATCTTTTGAATAAACCAGCTTTGATATTTTTTCAAATACTCTCAAGCATTAGCCTGAATTTCTTTCACAATTAAGTAAACTAGTTCACTGGAATATCTTCCTGGTATGCATACAAAAGTGAGCAGTGAGAGTCCAAAATCAAGAACTTTTGAGAATCAGAGGTTTCCTGCTGAGTTCCATGAAGGCCAAATTGGATCATAAATCCAACGAATTATAAGTACTCAAATATAAACAGGGAATGTTTGGAACACCTGCCTTGCTGTATAAAGTTCTATCCACACACTTATGGCTCAGCTCAAACACTACCCAACCCTACCCAACTGCTTAGTCACAAGGAAGGCACGTACAGTTTCACAATGATTCTTCACAAATGAGATGCAAGCTAAGACTGTTTCTTTTTTTAATAATCTATTTCATTTCTCCTCAAGGTGATCTGTCTTCTTCCTTTAAGTGACGACCTGCACGCTTCTTCCTTAAAACCTCAGGAACGTGGCTTCAACCTTGAAAACCCTCACGTCACTTTGTTTTCTACTTTTTAATTACTTCAACTAATGAAAAAATTACCTCAGCAGAACAATAGTGACAATGATACAATCTGAGGTCCCCAAGTACAGATGAAGTCTGTGTGGAGATATCTCCCCCAGCCACACTCAAAATTTGCTTACATGTTTGTGTACAGACACATGTGAAAGAACACAAGGAAAACAGCATCTTTCATGTAACAAAATAACAATAATACAAGATAGAGGTTTTGGCATACCTTTGACTGTGGCCAGTAGCTGTCTGTTAACAGCAAGCAAACCAATGAACTGGGGATTTTTAAGACCGCGTTGGCCCTGCAAGGAGGACTCTTTCATTTCCCATACTTTGTCACTCGCCATAGAGCTGGCTGACATAATGGACTTTTACAACGAGCTCAGAAGCAATTGGCAATTAAGTGGTTTGAAGGGGTGCTTCTGGGCTGCCGTGAAAGGCTTCAGGTGTGAAACGCTTGTTTTCAAGAGCACTAAGCAAAATGTATAGTTGCTTTCAGGGGCCCCCTTGTCCTTCTGAAGGAAGGGGGAGAGATGGGGGAAGCAAGGACACTCAAGAGCAATTTGCTATTCAGTGCCTGAATGCTGTGTGCTTTTTCTCTCCTCCCTCCCCATCCTTGTGTGGCTGGTAAGGAGGGCAGATTGCGATGGCACAAACAGCTTTCGGCACAATGGCAGATCAAGAGAGAGGCAGGGAAAATGAGGCAGAGAGAGAATGGGAGCCTGAATGAAGTAAGGATGGTTTGATTGTTAATTGTGGGTAAATGTGTTCCAAGAGTGAAAAGGGTTCATGGACTACTTTAAAACTATACCCAAGCAATAAGTACAGAGTGTGGGGAAATAAGGAGATGTTCCTGACCCTTTTAAGAGCTATAGTAGTGCATCTGGCCCACTTGAAAAGTAAATTGAGAACTGTTAAAAAGATGGGCAAATACATTTGTGTGCATTATATGCTTCCATTTCTAAAGGAACCCTGACCAGCAAATGCACTGGGACGGCGTGCACACAATATTCTTTTCTCCAAGGATTACTTCACCCACAGGACAAAAACAAAACAAGCTAAAATGTGAACATGCCCTAATAGACAAATATTTAAAATACAGATTTTTTTAAAGGTGAACAAAAATATGTTTCTATTCTAGGACAAAATATATTTGTTCTAAGGCTAGCACAAGGGTAAAGAAAACTTCAAACAGAACTAAGGGAACAATATCCTTCATGAAGACTGTTTCATGTCACTTTTCCTTGTATGACCTTTACTTCTAACATATTGATTTTTTCCTAACCCAGCCTTGCTTTGCAGAAAAAAGGGGTATTGAGTCTTTGAGCTGCTTACATATCACTATTGTACATGCATTCTTAAAGGTGAAGGATCCCCTTTCAGAAGATGACTATCTGACTGACAATATGATTAGAATTGTCTGAGGACTTTTCATTTCAAATGTAGTGAGCCACATATATCAGTTTGGAGCAAGGAGAGGGGATGTGAAATAGCTCAAATGGTGCTAAGTTGATGAAATATTTGCTCAAGAGATGTGCTTAGTTATGGCAAGGAAGGCGAGATTGTGGGGGAAACCAGAAATGTGTCTCTTGGACCCCAGCAAGAAACTGCTTTTTGATTGTCAAGCTGCAGACCTCCATAGATGCCTGTTAAAAGGTTTCTCCCTGTTGCTTCTGCAACATCCCCAACAGGCCCACATCCTCAGCACAGGCGACCTACATCAGATCCACCCAAAGAGTTCACTTACATCCTCAAAGAACTTTGCATGTTAAGAAATCATAAAAGTAGAGCTACTATCAATTTAAAGTGGAGTAAAGTGGCTCTGGATTAAAAATATTCTACCAAAATAGCACTTATTCTACAAAATGAACACATCTCTATTCTCTCTTAAACCATGATCCGCTTCACTTGTATTTCTGTGAATCAGAAGCAACACTAATTCATTCACTGAGCGAGCCCTTGTGAAGCAGCACAAAGAGAAGGAAGATCACGCCTCTTGTCAGTCTTTACTTGTCATGAGAGAAATGTCATTTTTGCCTGCACGAAAACACAGCAAATTCTAACAGCAAAACAGAGGAACCTTCATTCATGCAGGCCTGCGCTGAAAATGCGCACGCACAAACCCGCTAAAGTTTAGGAACGGAGCCATCGCTCAGAGATGTCAATGGAAATCTTTCCATTGGTTTCAGCAGAAGCCAAGTCTCTCTCTAATTTTCTTCGCTCACAATACCAAGTAACAGCGCTCAAAAAGTGCGCACACAAGGGGCTGCGCTTAGCAACCTACACATGCAAGTGCAAGCCAAGTCACAGCACCTTTGGAAGCAGGGCTTTTCAGATGCAAATAAACTCGCACTGGACTGGTTTTACCAGCTGTGGGGTTCAATGCACTCAACCCCCCACCCAGAAGTGAGAATGGCACAGAAAGCTGTAAACCAACTGGTGCTCAGCTGCAAGTGTGTTGTGCTTGCGCAGACTGTTGAATAAACAAAAGAATTTATTCACAGCATGATGGACATGAATTTATGCATGTAACCTCTGGCTCATGGAGATGAATCTAGATCCTTTCGCTCTTGTTTCGTACATCACTATTCAAATGTTAGAAACCTGAATGTGTACAGGTAACACGGCAAGTTAGATGGAAAAATAAAAATCAATACATAAGGAGAAAAAATTCAAAACAATCAAAATACTTCATTTCAGTTGAAGTCTTCTGTGTTTCAGTTAATGTTTCATTTTGGATAAATAAAGTGGGAATGAAAGAAAACTTTTTAAATTTAAATAAAGTGTGATGAAAAGCAGGAAAATGAGAGAGAAAATGTTTCCACCATGGATGCAGCTGAACTGACGTTTGTGAATGAAAATTTTTAATTACCTGTAAACATATAACATTTTATTTTGGCACAGCAGAGAGCTTTCTCAATGGAAGACAGAAGTTCTTTTACAGAAAAAACTCAAAATTAATCTTTTTTAAAGGTGCTCATAGAAGTAAAAGGAAAATTGATACCTGAACAGCACCTACTGACGGCACTCAAATACCCAACTCAATCAGTGTTAATCCTGGTGAAGGGGAGGGGATTTAGTCCTCTGCTACCGAGTTGTGGCACAAGCAGGCCCTGCTTGCTTACGACACAACCAGGGGAAGATAACAGGGCACACAATGAATCTTACGCTTATTGCTTTGTACAACACTAAGCACATTCTAAATCACACAGAAAAGGATGTGCTGCCTGCAGCTATTTTAATGTAAGGGCCAGAAATACTGAAGCTGCACTGAGTTTCCCCTATCACATTATACTTGGAAACTCCAGCAGAGTTGTCAGACTTTCTGCTGCTCTTATCCTTCTGATTCTTTCCCACCACAATATGGGCATGCTGTAGCGTCTCTCATCTGAAAATGAAAACATACACACTCTAGCCCACTCCTGTCTCTCCAGTCCCTGCTTCCTCTCATTTTCATTGTACAAGCTGTTTATAGCTGCTGTCAGTTCTCCTTCCATTTTGTCCTAAACTGTTCCTAATCTAATTTCTGCCCGTTACACTCAATTGACACAGTCCTCACCGGAGTCTCTGGTGACCTCTTCTTAGTCAAAGCTCCAACCATACCCTTCTCATTATGCCAAATTCCTTTTGACACAGTTTTCCATGATGTTCTTCATTAAAGTTTGCTATTCTTTGACTGTCATGACACTGACCTTTCATGCTCTCCTCTCACCTTCTAGCTGATCCTGACACCGCTCAACTTTCTCTGAAGGCTTTGCCTTCTCAGTTGGACCCATTTTTCTCTTCCTACCCTCATCTCTGGGCCAGTTCAGCTGAGAAATTCAATTACCATCTTTACACTGACGACTCATAGTTCTCCATTTAGTCCAGATGTGCCTCTTGTCCAAGTTAAATCTCCTCTAAGAACCTCCGCACAGACATTTAGAAGCCAGCTCAAGATCAGTGTAACAAACAGAGCAACAAGTGTCCCCTCAGCTCCCCCAACACTACCTCTTTTTTAGTCACCACGGAGATCACCGCTATCCTGCCTATTCCTCAGACCTATAACCCAGCCTTTACCTTTGAAGACGACCTTGTCCTAAGTACTTAAAAAAAAATACAGCCTTGTCTATTCTGGCTAAAACTGTTGTCACCTTGTGTTGTGATTAACAAAACATCTTTCCCCTCAGCTTTGACAAATGCAACCTTGCCCAGCTCATATGCTCAGAGAATATTTCCATAAAGATCACTTTTCCTAGCCCATTGTTTTGACCGTGTCACTTCCCTCTTTACATCCCTCTGCTGCCCTCCCCCACCAAACCGCATCAAGCAGAAGCTACTTGTTTTCACTTTCAAGGCCCTTCAGAGATTATACCTGTGCTACCAATCATCTCTTTTTCTTTGTCAGGATGCTGAACCTCATCTCCAAGGAGCCAATAATGCCAGCTGCCATCACACACTTGTTATATTTTTCAAACAAGCACCTTTCCACTGTCACATATTCTGCCCTTCACTCTTGGGAGAAAACATCTACAGAGACACCTCATTACACGTCTTCAAATTGCTCTTAAATTTTTCTTTTTTTTTCTGAGGTCTGCAAAAGCCCTGAGAATTGTCCGGCCGCTGCTAGGATAAGACCACTGCCAAACACGCTAACTGGCGTTAAGCTATTCTTCCTAAATCCTTTTTGTATGCAGGTATCACCTCCCCTATGAACACGTAAGTTGTGAGCTCTTTGGGGTATGGACTGTCTTTTTGATTTGTGTTTGCACAGTGTGTAGCACAACAGAGTCTTGACCCTTACCATATTCTATGGAAGTAAAAAAAAGCAACAAATGGGATGTTAGAGAAAGGGTTAATCAGTTTACATCAATTAGTTGGTAACCAGATACCTTTCTGGGATAAATTACAAGCTAATTAGACTGTCTTAATGATGTCATGTTTCTATCTTGCACTTTACTTGTTAAGACCATTGTAGTGCCCTGCTGAGAAAAGCATGTGGGTGGAGTTTCTGTAAAACTGATATTCACCCCCCCAATTTTGAAATTTTCATCACATTTTGCCTTTTTACTTACACATCTTCCAAAACATTACACAAAGAATTTTCAAATTTAGGTGATTAGAAAACAAAAATAATATTCTTCCAAATTAGTTTTCTACTAAGTCTATTCTGAGTTTGTCTTTCAGGCTTATGGACTCTTTCAGATTGTGACTACACAACTATGTTCTGCTCCTTCTGGGCATTTGGAGTTTTGTCTGGTGTATTTTTTTTTTTCAAGCCAAGAATAAGCCTTGATATTTGCTCCCAGCAACTTCTACAGTTACTAATCCAACTCAATAGAAGTAAATACAATTACACACCTGAGGCCAAATAAGTTACTTCTTCAGGATGGTAAAGTTTTTGATGCACACTGTTTTCTCACTGATGCTATCTAATTTAACAATTACAAGCAATATCTAATAATAATACAGCCAATAACTAGCAATTAATTTAGTAATTATCAACTGTAGTTAGCACTGAAAAATACTCTCCATGCTGAAAATTTTTCATAAGCCAAGTGTTATTTCAAAACATGCTGGTATTTAAGAAGAAAATCACCTGTATTGTTATATCTGCAAGCTTTAATTTCTCTTTGGAAGGTATGTGGCTGTGATTTCTATAATACTCACTGTATCTGGAGCAAAATATCACACACAGAATCTGATGTGCAAAGTCACACATACAGATAGGAGAAGCTGTATTTAAGGCTGTATTTTACTACTTACTACATCAACTATCTTTTGAAACAATTTTTCAACACAAAAACCAGCTGTCTCTGTAGATCACCAATGAACCACCACCACCAAAAACTCTTGGAATGGCTCCCTCTTGCCTAAGAGGACAGCCTCAGTGACCAGACAATCAACTGCTAAACACTTTGCCCTACACTGAAAGATTTTCAACACCAAGTTAGTAAACATGCATCCCTTCAGGATTCTTTTTTGTGACTGCAGTGTTTACTGAAATTTCATCTGAAAACTTATTACCTGTACTGCCCTCCCTGCAGCTTGCATTTCATCTGCATCGGCCACTTGGAAGGGGATTAATTTATCTACCCAAGCTTAGACTTTGCCTGTACCACATGGGTGCTCTTTGGGAAGCACCAGAGAGGCACATGCTCATAACTTTTCATACGTTAGTATGAAAAACAATTGAAGTACTGAAAATATGATACTGCTGAACAATTAATAATTTAAACTCTGGGACACGCACCCCAAGCTCCTCTTCTGCCGCAGGGCTTTCAACTGAGTTACTGACGCTGCCTGTTTTCTTCATCATTGAAAGAAAATGAAGGAAAGATAATAGGATTTCTTGTTTGTCTCTATTTCCTTCTCAGAGCTTTGGGGTTTTTTTTCCTCCAGGGATTGTTTATATTCTGGAAATAGCGCTATTTTGCTGTAGCTTTGGTTTCTTTCATAGCACATCTCCAGATATTCACTGAGGGCTCAGGTGCACAGACCCCACTGCAGAGAGGACAGGCACACCAGTAGTTTCACTGTGTGGGCTGATCTCTGGTAACTGTCCACACATGCTCCAGGGTCCAGAGATATTCAAGTTGGCTTGATTTCAGGAAATGTGGCCTAAACTAGTTTCAGTATTTAGCATTTACCCTAGACCACCAGTATGTGCATGCCTAGTAACCACAGATCAGCTGATGATGCAGCTTTTTCTGCAGTTCATCTCTAAATAACTCATTTCTTCCTTCTAAAAATGATCTCATTAAGTAAAATTATCCTATTGTTTCACCATATCGACTATAAATCCACCTAAGTACCAGCTTAAAACCTAACACCAAACAGTTATTTCTGCTGTTACCATCTGTTGCATATAAGCCCTGTTAGACTTGTGCAAAGAATTTACGTATAGTCTGTCCAAAAGTGAAAAGGGCAAGACAAAAAAATCCGTAATCCTATATCACCCCAGAGATCTTACAATTGGCTTGTTCTGGCTGCATTCAGCTGGAACTATCAGCAATTTTTCAGGAAAATCTCATTTCTTGACAGTCCCCAAAGGTTCATTGACATACTCTTTTCTGGTCAGTACAAACAGTGGAAAAAAGTGCTTTTTTACAAGGATCACTGTGGCTATTCAGCTTTCTTGTTTTTATTTTGACTCTCAGTGAACGTCAAATACTTGTGCTAGTTCTTTGGAGCTAATCTGAAAATTTGGAAGATGACAGGTACTACTGCCAATGTTCTCACCACAATAAACACTTGGAGATTTAAGTGAGGAGCTGATACAGAGCAAAATAGAAGAAAACAGCATTTACAATGCAGTCCTACCTTAGCCAAAATTTCCACCACGTCATATTAAGAATAATAAGTTAATGAATACATAGTGACAAATTCCTTGCCCTGAACAAACGATGTCTAGGTAGAAATAGCAGACAACAGGAAATGCACAGAGATGAGAAATAACTTCTCTCAAGGCAGGTAGCAGGCAAAGCATGAATAGAACCAAGACACTTACTTTTGACTATTTTTTCGTTCGCTCATACTGTCTCTCCACAAATAGGACTTAACACATCCTCAAATGCATTAGGCTAGACGCATGACTTGCTGAAGTGTTTTCAGAGGGTAGTTACTGTACTTTGCGGGTCGTATTTCAAACATGAAAGTCTCATATGTACTTCAACAAATTCATTAAGAAGTTATCCAAAGACTTGTGTTTGCAAAAAAATATGTTTGAATATACACTCACATGTTTCCTATAGTAACCATGTTAAATAAAATGTGTCTCAGTTTGTTATATGGCCTCTATTTAAAAAAATAAAATTAACAAAAATAATCACATTCTTGCTCAAGAATCAAATATCAGCACGGACACACTGTTCTGCTGAAGCGTCTTCTATGAAAGAGCAGGTTCAGACTATAGTGATACTATTCTGCATGCCAATATCAGCAATTCAGTGCTTTAATTGAATATAGTTACCTACAGAAGTTGTTCTTATCAGTGGACTGTACTGAAGAATTGGGGATTCAAAACGGAAGGTAAAGCTAGGATAAAGTCTCAATGCTCCGACTTAGTCCTTAAGCAACAATTCATTTTCTCAAAGCAGGAGTTGCATGTAGTTAAACAGTATTGCCCATATGAAAAAAAAAAAAAGAAAAAAAGAAAAAAAGAACTTATGGCATCAAGATTAATTGTTGTTGATTCAGACTCTGAACGAGGTCTTCCGATTCAGCTGATTAGCAGTTCTATTTTTGTGAGTGATACGAGGGGGAAGAGGGCTACTTGTTTCACCAGTACAATGCCACAATACTTACAGCAACTGCAATACGGCTTCAAAAGGGCTACAAAGCTGCCGCTTCGCAGCAGCGTCCCATTCTTAATTAACGTTTTTGGAAACACGGCAATTCAGCTGTATGGCCATTCCATCTCAATTGATAGCTGACTGGAAGTGGTTTTCACAGCTGGGCTGCCGATCCAATGCCCAGGGAGGCTGCAATCTTCCTAATTTTGCAGTGCTGTTTACAGCTGTAATTAATATTTCTGGAACTACTGCAAGGCAGCTCGGTGGCTGCGGTGTCTCACTTGATAGCCAGTTGGATCCGGTGTTAGAACTGAGCTCTAAACCTGGTGCACACACCAGCACAAAGCTCTGATGCTGCCACAAGTCACTTCTGACATTTCTGCAGGTTACTTTCAGAAGATCAGTTACTTTATAGTTAATGGCAAGCCTTTAAAATTAGATATTCTTAGCAATTCCTTAGCCATGATGCAAAGATTCATGGAAGAATCTCATCAGTGCCTATTATATTGCGTTACACTGACAAGTCCCCAGTCACTCGTGTCTGGGAATTGCAATGTTCCCACTGACTCCAAGGGGACCAGGGCTAGTTTCTTGGCAGCATGTGAATACCCTTGGCACCTCCACAGACCTGCTTTTATAAGAGAGGCTTTGAAAGTTCCTATAACTTGTGACTAGGACAGTAACAGCCCACTGTGTCAACATGTCTGTACACATATAAAGCATGTATTATCAGCTTACTTAGAAAAGGGAGACTTGGTTGCACACAGAAAGAATACACACTCTTAATCAACACAGAATCACAGAATGGTAGGGGTTGGAAGGGACCTCTGTGGGTCACCCAGTCCAACCCCCTGCCAAAGCAAGATCACCTACAGCAGGCTGCACAGGATCTTGTCCAGGCGGGGCTTGAATATCTCCAGAGAAGGAGACTCCACAACCTCCCTGGGCAGCCTGG
>Ga0065711_1038819_pt1 | contig 18378 bp, 11 predicted proteins | sample Hoacrofraction12_FD_59098 | JGI IMG/M metagenome (GOLD analysis project Ga0065711, IMG submission 59098) | Hoatzin crop microbial communities from Cojedes, Venezuela - Epithelial fraction 12 v2 (version 2) | ecosystem: Host-associated > Birds > Digestive system > Esophagus > Crop | place...
GGGGGGGGGGGGAGTTAACAAATATTTGCTTGCTTCTATAAAATTCCAGCTGTGCTGAGATGGGGTTTGAAACGAAAGCTTACTGCCCTGCTTTTCCTGTTTGGACTTCAACCACCTGCGCAGCAAACATTTGTGAAAGTGCCCCTGAGTGAGGAGATGGGGAAGGACACAAGGAGAAATGTCAAAATAAACATGACATAAAGTGAAAATAGCTACCTTCTCACTGTAAAAATATCTCCATGCTGGAGTTTGGGCTGAGTTAACTGATGGCATCCTGGAAACAAATGTTTATAGACATCTAAACCAGGGTTTACAAACATGCAATAGCAGCTTCAGTGAACTAGCCATCAACAACTAAAACCTTTGTCCAGATGAAAATGCTTTAACTACATCAGTACAATTGAAAGAGTAGAACAAACAAACTAATAAAAACCAACTGTAATACTGAAGCATTTCCACAACATATAGTTTATTCCTTGGTAAGAAGTATTTTCATGCATCTGCAGCAGTGATTATGCCTAATTAGGCAGTTTAAGGGGATAAAAAAGAAAATAATCACTTAAATTTATTTTTAAAAAGCCCAGAACTCCAACCTACACAGTCCTTAGAAGTTAAAATGTGTCTTCCAGCTTTACTTTCTTAGTGGAAAGCAGTTAGTGCAAACCTGAGTCAGGAGGTGCAGGTCTGAGTCCAGCACAGAAAATACAGCTGTGTGGTATCACTGCGTCGTTAAAGAGTCTGTCCATCACAGGACAGGTTAAATCAAACTCCCTGATCTCTGGATGAATAATAAAGTTTTTCCTGAGAAAACATCTCGCTGAGCAAATGTAGTAGAGTCTTGCCTGGACATGTTTTCTATAGGTGGGAATTGACAATATGTGGATGAGGGTGTGGAATGGCCCTTCTTGACAAAGTCTCTCTATATTAATCACTACATGTCTTGTACACGTCAAAAAGTGTTGATGGAATAGGTTTAGATGTCCTTTTGGGTTAGAAGAAAACCTGTGTCATATAGGCAAGACTAACATTAGTTTTCATGTCGGTGGTTGTCTGGTATGATGCAATGGAAAATTGCTAATATAATTCTGATGCACTGTCAGCTCCCGTGAACGTTATCTGCAGGCAGGAGAGTGTCAAAGAAATAGAGCATCTTCCGAGGTCTGGCCACAGACACCTTCCTGGGACAGGAGGAGGGGAAGGCTGAGATCACCTCTGTGAGATGGTTTTGACTTTGAACGCTTTGTGTCTTTTTTTTATTTACCTAGCGTTGAATTTCCTTTAACACCTTCTAGTAGTCTGTTTAATCCACATTGGCCAAATTCAGCTGTTGGCCTATCTCTATAGGCAGTACACCATAATCCCTGTCACTGGGCTAACACTTCATGTGGTGAAAGGTTCCTGGCATGTCTTCTGAGAAGCTCCGACACCTTTATTATTTGTCTCACGCTTTGAAATCTGGCAGGAAGAAAGCGATCAGCACAGAAAAGTACCTCATTTTTCTTCTATGAATTTCTCTTCAGGTATTGCCACAAGAGAAATGGTTGAAAACTTACTATTTCCTGACTCCTGGAGGAACTGCTGAAAGAAAAAATATTGGCAGCACATCAAAATTGTAGCTGATTACAAATATTCTGAAGAGAGGGATTCGTGCACCACCAACGCAGCTGTGGGAACTGAGACGGCACTGGCAGTGCTTGGAAACTGCCAGAGCAGATGGAGCAGCAGGTTGGGGAAAGAAGGGCGAGTCCAAGTTTCTCCAGCTATCACCTGGTGGTGTTCCCTGCCTGAAAGACACGCAAGATCCTCCAAGCTATTTTCTCCCTCATCCTCTCCCCACATTATCCCCTGCCATGTCCCATGGGTGACCTGGGATAGGGTTCTCCTGATATACTGGACAGGCTGCAGGCTCTTCTGCCTGATACTAGATCTTATCCCTTTTTAGGGAATCTTTCCTATTCTGTGGGTCAAAAAACCCCAAACCACCTCCAGTCCAGCCCCAAGCTTCTCACGCGTTTTACTCTGGGTTGACTGGTTGTTGCCTGAGGAGACAGCATTGCAATCTGGCACTTAACCACTTATCCTGGCCGTCAGCCCAACTGGCAGGTCTTCCATAGGAGTTTGGGACTGGTGCCAGCTTTCCTCAGCAGGGTCAGGGAAGCAGAAGTAGCCTCGTTTGTTGGAGTAACTGAAGGTGGGGCTGAAGGTCCCCTACGCTGGGCTGAACAAGTGCCTGAGCAAGATAAGGAGTATCCATGGCTCGCTGGGATGTTTGCACCTTCCATCTGGAGCTGCCTTGACACACAGCTCACAAGGTATCTGCTCACTGATGGGAGGAAGGTAGCTCTTGGAAATACCTTTGCAGTGTAAATCCTCAAGGCAGCAGGCTCAAAAACCAAACCTTTGGCAAATCCTTTTGTGATATTTCCTTAACATGCTGTTGTTGTGTTGGTGTACAATTGCCAGTAAATTAATTTACTGGAGTCCTTGCAAAATGGAAGTACAAAATCAGTAGAAATCCATTCAAAGCAAAGCAAACCAGTGGGACAGCAGAGTTCCTCTGGACCTTTGGTGGTGGAAACAAAGCAGAGACGGCACTCAGCCACGAGCAGTACAAAAACCATTGCTCGCTTTTTCTTCACCACCCACCTCCTGGGCTTCTCCAGCTTGTCAAGTTTAGTGAATTTGCGTAGTGAACAGGTATGCCTGAAGCATGTTAATTTAAACACTCCAACCAGGAAATACTTATGCAAAAACTTCTTGCAATATTCACCCAATTCTAGGTCTGCTTTTCTATGTTCACTACAAGGGAAGAAAAACAGGTAGAAAAACATATGTTGTGTGTAAAGTTCAATACAGTTTTTAAAATGTGAGGTTTGAGCCTAAGGAAGCAAGTGACTACTTCTGCTTCACTTACATTTTCGCAGGATCTGCATGATTCAGGTTCGAGTGTATGGCCAAAAAATAATGCAGACTTGTGAGCCAAAGGTAATATCCCTGACTTACTGGCACAAAGCACTTTTACCCTGCAGATACTCTACATTGCTTCATCATTTGGCTCTTTATTTTCAGCAGCTTCCAAAAATGATAAAATGTATATTGTTACCAATATTTTGGATGTATGTTTTCAGGGCCTTATGACCATGAAGTCATGCTTGTGCGTGTCATTCTTTCCATTAGTGATGAGCCTGAGATGCTGAGTTTATTTCTGAATCCAGATGAGTATTTGGAGCCTGACTTTTCATCTGGGCACATGATCAGATGCATTTCACATAGATCAGTATCTGTTTTTTTTGAGTATTCAGAGAAAAATACAGTCAGCTTTATGCTACTACTCAATGAGACAATCAGTATTTCTTTCCATGCAGAGGACAAAATAAGGTGCAACTGTAATGAATGAACATAAAAAGTGGAATCCCCATTATCTTCTGAAAATTTTAGTCTGTTACACATCTGTCTGGGTTCAGCATCTTTTCCCACTTCCTTATTTTTAGCTTGAGAAAGAAAGAGAAAGTGTTGTCTAGATTGCATCCTTAGAGCCGATTGACTGTTGTGGGGGAAATACACGGCAGGCACAACCACAAAGATTTGGATGGGATCCTTGTTGTGTATTTGCACACTGTGTCCTGCAGGATAATTCACTCCTTTGGGAACACACATAGTACAGGCTGCTATATTGTGCTACAAAGTCATACTGCAGTTAGTATTTCGGTCTGTTGAGACTGCCTAGGCTCTGTAGCAAGAGCATGCAGTTGGGGCTTGTCCTTGAACCAAAAGTTGCAGTTCCTGAAAGCAGGAAAATTAACGCATGTGGTATTTTCACTGTATGCTGTATACATGACAGCTAAGCTCCCTTTGCCCTCAGCTTCAAGATCTATTACCTGCTGCAGAGTGCTAGTTTCAGCTGCTACCCAGATCAGTGTTATATCTGGTTAAGAGCTAGCTAGGGACTCTGAGTGGGTACAGGGCTTTTTGCATACACCACCAGCAGGCAGCATGCCGAACTTCCAGGGAACACGGCAACACGCGTCTATAAAATGGGCATAATAATCCTGACTTGTCTGTGGTGTAGGAAGCTTAATTAGCAATTTTAAATCATCTTGAGATCCTCAGAGGGATGGCACATATGCTAATAGAGTGAGTAATTTGGCACAAATGTGTTATCACACCTACAACTTTATTACCACGTGGATATGCTAGGGCAAATAGAGCAGCATGTGTCCCACATGCTGTGGAGACAGATAGCTCTGGAATTGCCCAAAGGGCTCTAGCAGAAGAGAGGGATAGACCCACAGTGCACAGGCTTTATTATAGCACATACTGATATATCCGTAGCCCACGACTTTTCAGCCCTATAGACACAGACATCGACAACCAGAGGCTTTCTGGCAGTGCAGAGATACACCTACAGTCCAAAACCTTTCGGGAACCCTTAGGGATATAGTCACAGCCACAACTTACTGGCAGTGCACAAAAGATACGTCTATAGTGTGCAGACTTTCTGGCAACACAGCTGCATCCCCAGAGCCTGATTTCGTACGAGCAAGTGATACACCAATCATACCACACCCCTTAAGGCAGAGAGATGATACAGAGACACCTCATGTTGCAAAGGCAGATGCCTTTGGAAAAGACTTTTTTTTTTTCCCCAAATACACTGAATAACAGAGGCTGTAATTGTTATCTAAGTGCCAACAATGTCAGAAGCTATCTGTGCGTGAAGTGAATGCTCAGTGTTAGTAAAATACATCCAAACCGAATAGTCTGCATGTTCTGCTGAGCTGTACAAACCATGAGAGCTCTCTGCTCTCGTGGTTTATGTTTCCACCAAGAACCCGTAATAATGAAAGCACTGACCTAGCAAACAGCATTTTGAGTGCAGGCCCCGAGATTGCTCAGGTGGGTATAGCTTCTTTCTCTAGAAGAGAGCATGTAATGCAATTAATCCAGCCAGTGGTACACTGCATGTTAGGGGGTGGCTGCTCCTCCATATGAACAAAACAGCTGGCGTTTGAGTATTTCCTTAGTTCTGAGTACTTGGCTGTCAAAGCTGATGAAGTTCTTCAACACAGGGAAGATGAAAAGTAAGGGAGGAGTTACTTTATATTATACAGCAGATCCAGATTTGTTGTTATTTAGGATTATAGCTAGAATAAAATACTCTGGGATTTAGTTTAATCTCCACGAGGGGCTAGGTCTGTTTGGAAATGCCAGTGTTTATGCTATATAGTGGGGATCACTTAGACCTAGAGCTTTTCTCATGGTGATTGCCCTCATGTCACACAATAACTATTCAAAACGGGCCCTGATCTCCAGGTGTTTTACTGGATGCAGCTGAGTGATGTGGTGGAAATGTAAAGCAATTTTCTGTTACCTTGTGGCTTCTGCTCTCAGCAAGGAGGGCAGCCAGGAGGGCTGGAGGCAAGTGGCTGCCAGATTGGTGTTTGTCATCTTGCTCAGTCCAGAGCAGCTGCGCCACTCCCTCAGCACCGTGTCCTTCAAGGATTCCAGGAAGGAACAGAACAGGACATCTTTGCCACTTTCACACCACCAAAGGAGGAGGAGAGTAGGTCCAGTACCCTTTGTGCAGAGAAAATTATCAGAAGTCATTATTAGCGGCTTGCCAAGTAATAAATCAAAGGCGCTTAGATTTTGTCTGTCATGCAGCAAGAATGATCCTGCCTTCTCTCTAGCTCATTGCTATAGCCCAGTGGTCGACTAGCTGCATTGCACATGTTAGCGAGAAGACACTTTGCCTGGAGTATGCCTTCAGGTGTGTGTAAAGGGTGTTATACACTTGCAGTAGATGCAGAGTTTTCTGCAGCTGATGCTCATTCACCTTCTTCTGTGGAATGCAAGGCAGGAAAAAGGCCCCATCTGTAGGCACTGGGAGCCATAGTGGCAGAAGGATTGCCCCATGGAGCCTCCAGCATTAGAGACCAAGAATTGTTAAGGCCTGTGTGGTTATGAGTGAAAGGTGTTGCTTTCCTCCAGAGCCTTTATAGTTATACATGCCTGGAACCATGAGATAAGCCTTTTCTAAGTATATTTGACAGGTCTAGAAAATGGGACTTGGCACATCTGCTTCCAGTGCTGTAGCTTGTATGAGAGGTTCTACATGAAGATGAAAATGGAGGTGGATGAAATGAGACTGCTAAGAGTACTGATGTACTTATATCCTGACACCTTCTCTTGGGCCTTTATTGAGCTCTCTGTTTGATGCATGGTGGTTTTGTGGGGGCACTGACAGCATTCGTCATGTGCCAGAGGAACTGGTAAACTGCACTGGAATGCTGCATGATACAATGCTATCAACAGTGTTTACAAAAAGCAAATATAGTACATATCTTTATGGAAAGCTTGTAAAATAAGTTTTAAGCACAGCCTGTACTTAACGGCATTGAGAACCAAATATAATAATAATAATAATAATAATAATAATAATAATAATGTCAGTCTTAAGGGTGGTTTCTTGGACAGGAAATTGAAAATGAAATATTTCCAGTTCGTTGGGTTATGTCTAAGTACAGTATATCTTGCTAGGCTGTCAAGCTTCATTCCTACTTCAAAGTTTACTTTGATCTTCCTTTATTTACATTAGCCTTTGCCACAGTATTCACAAAGTTTTCAATGACTGCTCCAAGTCATGTATTACACTCTGCTAAGCCAAGTTTTAACTCAGTATTGTGATGGTGCACATCATCTAGAATAACAATAATACTCCTAGCAGTATGAAGTATTACCCTTATTCCTTTAATGCACACATGTCAGAATTTATGTACCCTCAACAGTGGTTCCAGATGATTAGCGACAGTTTCTAACCAAAACTCCCCAAAGTTCTGTGAAAGTTGCCTTACAGTCCTGAACGTTGCACTCCGTATGCTTATTCACAGACTGTGCTCTCTCAGAATGGTGCATGATGGTACATAATGAGCAAATTTATAGATTTCTTTGCCCAAAAGATATACATAAACAATTGCACTAGGACAATCAGCCAATTAAGATCAAGCTAGGCATCAACTACGGTGGCAGAAAGTGACTATATCCCGCCTGTATGTGTCAGGGAAGCACAAAATGTGCAGTGCTTTTACCTTTTTTGCTTAGGTGTAAACAACCTGTACGTTTGAGGGCAACAGAAAATCAAGCTCTGAAAGCGGAGTCTCTTCTGCATCTCTTGGCCCTCCCTTGCCTGGTGCTACAGGCCAGGGCAGGCAGAAAGGTGGCTGGCTTGGTGGTTCCCATGGAAATCACAAGACAACATGGCTTCTTTGTATTTCTGAGCATCCTGAGGATGAGCCAGGAAGTTTCGAAGTGTTAGCTCTTCATTATTTCGTTATCCATAGCTAGGTCTACTCAGGAAGTATCGTAATAATAACATTGTAACATGTGTCATGATAAATTAGGTAGCATTTTGCAATGCAAAATCCTAGATTTTTTCCCTCCCATTGACTTCGGCTAGATAGTTGAAAGGGTGACGTAATGGAGAGACTAGTAAGATGATCAAAGCATTAGGCCATGAGTTTCATCTTCATTAAGGCCTTCTTAGACTCCTGTAGAGCAAGGGAATCCTAAACCAAGCAGGTATACCAGCAGTGACAGACAGCGTGAGAGGACTATGAATGACTGTGAATGCAGATTTTATTCTGTAATTTACACTTGTCAGAAGGTTACAGTGACTATATCACTCACATAGGGTGTGGAACATGAATATTCCTTTTCCAGAAACCAGACAGTTGGTACAGAAGACATTATGTAAACACCAAGCTTCTTGCTCCCATTAAGAATCTGTTGAAAGCCAAGTAATGTTCCAAACTCGAATGTGCTTAGGAAAACACAGAATTCTTTAGATTAAAAAATTTTAGTTTTACTTATGTAGCAATCATCCACCACGTTTCCGTCATCACTTAGAATAACAATAGGAAACCAAAGAATGCATTCTGCCAGCCACAGTGAAGGGTAAAGGGAAGAAAGCCAACCTCACACCCTGCAACATATGCATACATAGAAGAATGCATAGGAAAATATATTATTTTCCATAATGCCATTTTAAGAGCAACTGTATTCTTACCAGTATCTGTTGTTGCAAGAAGTCTAATTGATACTACATTTACATAATAGAATTTTTTTTAAAACAAAAATGTCACATTAATTACTGCAGAATGACCAAGTGTAGTAAATCAATGATGAGAGACGCTATGGCAAAATATTTGGATGGTTAAATTTAAAAATAGTCATGGAATTACTGCTATGCGAGCTGCTGATTTTCCAGTTGATTGCATTGTTTAAAATGGAGTGTTTAACACTAAGTAATTCTCATTTGATATAATGTAGTGTGTGCAAACTGTGAAAGGAACAAGACAGACAATTAAAAATCCAGGAATTTAGATGTGACGTTAGACTCAGTTCATTTTTCTATAATTCTCTTGAATTTCCCATGTCCTCATTTCTTTGTCTTTCAGTCTGAGAAAACAATCTATTCTTATCTTAATAAAACACCGTGAGATCACCATATACAATTTTATTCATAAATACAAACCATTCTAATTTTACCTACAGAAAATATGGTCAACATTTTTGGTGAATACTGACAAGAGGATTATTAAACCTTTCCTTTTTAACAACATCATTAGCACAGGGCTGGGAGCGATGCTGACTGTAAACAAAAGCCACACCCTTTCTGCTTTCATCATATGCCTTAGTGGATGGCATGCAGTTTGGGGAAGAGACTCCAATATAAAACTGAAGTAGGACAAGAGATGACTACCATATTCCAAACTGGAGGTAAAAAGGGAGCTGGACACATTACTCTTGTTGCCAACTATCAGTAAAGAAAATAAACAAGTGGAGAGATGCAGCTGATACTGTATATTAGAAGTCTGTGTCTGCTGTGTTGTTCTGGGTTGACTGGTTGTCAAATCAGCAGAGCAGCTAAAAAAAGAGATTGTTGGAGGTATGGTCTTTGGGAAAAGAGACTGCAAATCCTGTGGTGCACAGAGACACAGAGGCACAGAGACAGGATGTGGTCCTCGAGCTCAGATGGGAACATGAACACTTCTAGACTTCATGATATTTGGATTACAGATTTGGATGCTTCCCTGTTATAAAATACCGGGCATTTTTTTCAGGATCCAAATCCGAACTCCATCAAGTTCACAAAAGCATGAATGAAATGCTTTTTATACTTAAAGCCTAATCTGCAGTGGCTGTAAACCTTTGTAGGTCTATTGATCTCACTGAGAATCTGACCTAAAAGTTTTAATGTTCTCTCTATTTTTTTCCTAAACATTTGGTTAGGAAATGTTAACAGCATTATCAGTCATGGACAGGAAACATCAGAAATGGTTCATTAAACTTCACAATACTGAAAATGTCATTTTAGTGTTAAAAATTTAACGACCAGATCTTTCTGTTCAAGAGTGCATTATAACCCATAACAGGCAGGTCATCTCTTTTCCAAAATGTCTTTTTTCTAGAGTTTTTATTGAATTGAATGAAATTATATACCTCCTGCTTGTATGATTTTTTCTCTTTCAAGACAAAAAAGCATCACAATTGCCATGACAACTGAATTGCGCTGTCAGGTCACCACCCTGGGTTCCTGTGACCAACAGGGAGTCTTGAAAAACAGTATTAATCTGGAGTGCTTTTTCATAGTACGATCCAAGCTTTTCTGACCAGCCATGAAACCATCTTGGGATGCACAACAGTAAAGCAACACCAACTATGTTTTAAGAAAAGTATAAAACAGAAATCCTGTTATCTAGCCTGGATGAGATGCCGGCCTGTTTGGGTGTCCCCATGCGGTGAGCCAGCACAGATTCAGAGTAAACTTCAACTGAGGAGAGATTTAGTCAGAGAAAATACAAAGCTAACAATTCTTAAGCAACAAACTGAAAAGTTTCAAGGACCTGCGTCAATGAAATGTCCAGCACCATCTTGTGGCATGATCATTAATTCAACCAGTTGGTCTTTTTACTGTGGAAATTACCTAGCTCTCGTGTTTTTCTCCCCTGAAGAGAGCTGATCAGAGATTTCTCATTATAAAGCAACAGCATGGCTACAAATCTGCTGACAAAAATAAAGAGTTTAGGACTAGCAGTATCATTAAAGATAAGACGTACTCCTCAAGTTCAGATGGGAACATAAACCTTTCAATACTTGCCATTATTACTTGAAAAGTACTTAAAAGCGAATATTAAGGAGTGTTTATAAAATGCTGTTAGGCAGGAACTAGACGAGGTGACATCGCATATACCCAAGGCATGGTGGGGCAAAAGGCAAGGACGCCTATACCCAGCGTGAAGTTTTGCAGTGCATGCGTTGCAGGCTTCGTCACAAGGCTGTGATCCGGGTCCTGCCTTCCCTTGTGCTGCCAGCATTCACGAGGAGGCTGGGAATCCATCACTCCTTTAGACACAGGCTGGAGAATAACTCTCCTTCTGATGGCCTGGCCAACATTCCTTTCTCCGTAAGGCGGGATCGACTTTGTGCCAGCTATTACTGAAATAGAGCTGCTGCCACATTTGCTTACATAGCTAGCGCATTACCAGTATCGACATCATTGTTTGTAGAGTGCTATGCAAGATGTTCTACATAAACGTGTATATAAAACCACACCATGCTCTCAGCTAAGCTTATAAAATACTCCCATACTGCTTCACAGCTTCAGCCCAGAGTTAAATTGGGCCAAAGAATGGAAAGAGTAGTTTATGGGAAGTTTTCAATGTTCTGGGCTAATGCTTCTTCATCTTACTTTATTCAAACAACAAAACCAACCAGCTGAATTGCCTTGCTTTCTCCACATCTGTGTGTGAATTAAGTTCCAGTATGAGGTGCTTGGTTCACAGATGTGAAGACTAAAGTACATTTTTATCCAATTTGGAGTAAACTCTGGAAGCTCACCCTGTCATTGCTTGAAAGCTGAAGTTTCTCTCTCTTCTATCCCAGTGCTTCTCAGCCTGGACTTTAAAAGCCTGTATTGCATTTATGAATAAGTTTTTAGTTCACTTAGTCTTTGGCCTCTGCTGAGATTGATAAAGCATTCCAACTTTAAACAGCACCTGGCAGGGGGGTTGCTTGTTTATTTTTAATATGGTTTGTTGCCGCAGAAGTTGTACTATCGTTACCAGATTCACTTCAGAGGTCATTGGGTTCTTTGGCCTCCACCCACAGCTAATATAAACTGGTATAACTTCACAGACATAGTATCTCCCTAGGATCTGGCTACATTTCTTAGTAGTGTCATAGCTATGCTGCAGATGTTGCTAATGCATAATGCACATGTGTATAAGTATCCACGTATTTTTTAAAGCCTTTGCTTTAAATTTTGAAGCTCATCCAAATCACTTCTATGAGCCCTTAAGTGACAAAAAAAAAAAAAAGGCAAAAGGATGTAGTACATTCTTCATCTCTGTAATTATTAGTTAATCAGAAAGTCATGATCATGCCCTGAATTAAAAGGATGGAGATGATGTCCTTCTAATAACAAATATCTGCTCACATCAGCCTCTGACAGCAGGGAGAGTCCTTGCAGCCAGTTGTTGCGCTCTTTGGTGTGCCCTTCCCCAGAAATCAGGAATGGAATTTCAAAGTGAATTAAAATGGGGCCCTATAGTCAGCACTTCAGACTCCCCTCTGAGACTGCATTCAGAGCCACGGAGGATGCTGTACCAGAGCCTGGAGACATAGAAGTCAGGGAACCTGCTTATGAACTCATTGTGACTTGCTCGTGCTCCAGTCATGGCACTGGTAGATACGGGGGAGATGCCTAAAAAGCCCCCTGAAGGGTTGATAAATTAGATCTAGGGCAATGTTTTGTTTTGGAACGGCCCTTTCAAACAGGAAGTGAACAGAGATTCTTGAGGTGTACCTCGGCAGCATCAACGCCTACGGTCTGGTGCAGCTACTTCTTAAAAAAAAAGATATTATTTTGGGATAAAACCAATTGTTGACCAAAGTAAATGTACACAGATATTTCTTTTGACAAAACAAAGTTAATCGGTATGGAATTTCAGATGTACTTGATATTTAGTTTAGCTATCAGTTTACTTGCTATTTAAGTGAGACAAGGCTGCACTTTGGTGTAAAACTTCAGTCCATAGCTACTGTAACTCCTTCTTTTTCATTTCACAATAAATCACCTGAAATAGAGCTCTGAAATAAGGCACATGCAGACACATGATTTGTAGTCAGTGGCCACTGCAAGATATTTCAAGTCGCAAAACAAGTGGATAAGATGACTTTACCAGAAACTTGAAATATAGTTGGGGCTATATATTAACCAGATGGGTACCAGGAAGATTTCCCCATGCTTTTATGAAAAATTGCTTTACGAACAGATGTCTGATCTCTAGCTGAAGGGATTACAGAATAAATAGCAGATTTGTCCTTCTAACTGCAGCTTAGTGAATCATTGGTAATGTGTCAAACTTGATGCACATCAGTAAATTGACTTAACATGTAAGTTGTTGGGTGGGTTGTTTAGTTTTGTTTTATGGCAAATGGAATTTCAGTCAGTCAGGAATAAAGTAATGTGAACTACAGCAATGGAGTACATATTGATGTGCATGAAAAAATAAGGAAGAATTATCAAAATACAGCATAGGCAAAAGAAATTATCATCTTTGGGCTAGGAGAGCAGACTGTGGCCATACTGACTTATACAGGGTAACTAAATGAATTAATATTCAGAAAAAATGCTAGAGCTATAAATTAATATATAATAATGATAGATAAGCTCAGTGAAGAAAAAATAAATGTTTTATTTGCAAAGATGTTAGAAAAAGATACACTATTCAGTAGTCAATCATTGAAAGAAATGCCACTGAATGCTTTGAATATGTTTCTAAAGAGAGACTTTCTCTTACCGTTGCCTGTCTGGAAACTTGATGAATGAAGACTGCTAGTTTTTAATGGAGGATTACTGAAAACAATTTTTTTTTGTATAAAGTGTTATTGAGCAGCTATGTTTGCCTCTTTAAATTAAGACATGGCATTGGCTTTGACAACAAATTTCTGCAAGATAGCTTTATGTCCTTTATCTACCCAAGCCTGCAGTTGTGCGCTAAAGGAAGAGGAAGTTTTCTCTGAGAACAGAAATACACCATTACTGCAGGGCAGCGACGTCGCTTGGCTCTTCACGAGAGCAACACTTGTGCCAAGTTGCTTTAGAAAGAGGGAAGTATGTATAATTTGACAAGGAGCCGGGCCACATAACTTTAAAAACCAACCTTAATAGAAAATTGATATGTTTGATTCCTGTGACATTGAAAGGATTAACGGCTGAGATTGAATCCAAACCGCTCTATTAATCCACTGGGTGAGCACAACATCACTATGAGCACTGACAGCGCGTTCGAGACATTATTGTCACTGCCTTCTGTGCCTTAAATCATTTTCAGTATCAGTAACCGCAGCATTTGGAGTGCCCACGCTTCTGCAGGACATCCCCTGAGAGATGGGGCAGCTCCTGCCATCACCCAGTGCAGCACCAATGTGGCTGAGAAGGCTGGCCATGGGAGGCCGCTGCCCATTTCATTTTTATTGCCTGGAAAAAATCTGTTTTAAACCGCTTTTCTTCCGATTTCCACACGCCTGATCTGCCGGGTGGCTCCCTGAAGTGGCGTAATGAGAGTGGGAGTTGCTTTCTCCTCACCAGTGAGGAGAATTGAGCCCTCTGTACTCCCTGCCCTGCTGCAAGCAGGAGAGGACCCTTCACCACCTCCTGGCAGCCCGAGCAGCACAGCAGCCCTGTACTCGGGGTGCTACAGCATCGGCCTCCTGGCAGCCTCTGAAGCCCCTTGGCTCATTAAGAGCTCCGAGCCCCCATGGGTCCCATGCATACGGTCCCCTCCTGCTTGTGGGGCAGCCAGGTGGCACCTGGGCTTGACAAATCTCTGTCTGCACCAGCAGATCAGCACTTACCCCTGCCCCGGGCTGAGGGAGGGCTCGGGCTGGCAGCCAGGCGAGGGTGACAGCCCTGCAGCCATGGTGTGTGTCGCCCGGCGCTCTGCAGCCCTCTGTCCCCATGAGCAGTTCCCCATGAGCAGCTCCTTGCGAGTTTGGTGCCCATGCTTCAGCCGGGAACAACCCCTCCAGCCCTGTGCCGAGGGGCAGCTGGACGCAGTCCAGTGGTTCCCACTGGCTTCCTCGCAGTATGACCACCTCGCCACCGCTGGGGCAAGGTGTGTCGTAGTTTCTCGATAGTATCTCGTGGAGTCTTATTAGTAACATAAATGTTTTCATGTAGGATGTTGCTGATGGTGGAGTATTCCTGTGGAAATTTGTGGATGGGGTAATGCTTTTGTGGAATTTTTCTTGTAGGAGTTTGTTGACAGTGGAGTGTTTTTGTGGGAATTTTCATGCAGGAATTTGTGGATGGTGGAGCATTACCGTAGAAGGACTGCTGGATTTATTTTGAGTTGCAATGGTGGAGAGGACAGCAGTGGTTTGGTGTGAGTTCATGGAAATGGGACTCTTGTAAGGGACTGGTAGGTGCAGAGTAGAGGGCAGAGCTGAGGTTGCCTGTGCAGCGCAATGGGACCGGAGTGGAGAGCTAACACAGGTGCTTTTCTAAAAGTGAAGAGAGTTGAGATGTAGCTGGCTGCTTCAGCCCCTGCTGCCTGGGCTGCGGAAGGCCAGGTGGAGCTGAAGTGTTTCCCTAACAATTTACTGCACCGCTGTAAGTCTGAACTTCCAGAAACCTGAGAGAAATCATCAGGTTTGTAGAAAAATCTGTTTCTAAGCTATAACATCTATTAAATAGGCAATGAACTTTCCTCTGCATGGAGCAGATTTGGATGGAAGTGGAACCGTTTAACTTTATTTCAAGAGAAAATTGCAAGAGATAGTAAAGTTTATTTCAAGAGACGCTACTGTAAATTATCAAATAAGATCAATTCTTATAGTGCTATTATAATATAATTAAATACAGTTCAGAAAGACTCTTGACTTAATTAAAGAAGAGGAAAGGCAACACAACTGTCAGCTTTGTAATGAAAATTAAATAAAACCTGCCTTTCAAGATGTAGGAGAGTATTTTATCATAATACCTTGCCTATTAATTTACTTTGTACAGTAGAGACTCAAAGCCCAAAGAAATTCTCACCTAAGCCAAAAAGAAATCAAATAAGGCTAGTGGGTTTTGGTATTAAGCCTAAATTACACCCACCTAAGAGAAAGGTGGGGGCTTGAAACTGGGAGCAGGGAATGTTACAATCAAGAAGGGTGTCCTTTTTGGAAGAGATGGGCTGTGATTTTGGGAGTGATGAGGATGTGGTTTTGGCAATAAAAGAGCAACACTCAAGGCTTGCCTCCTGTTTAGGAGAGGAGGACAGTGCAGTCATAGTGGTGTTAAGTAGGAAGGAGGATAAGGGCTGCATCCTCTTTGGGAGAGGTGGGCTTTGTGGTTTGAAACAAGTGCAGATGGACTGAAAATTAGTTTTTAGCATAAAGTAGAGACATGTCTCCAAGTCCAGGACTATGCTGAGCCAGCTACACAGGCTCCCTCTGCACAGTGACCTGATCTGGAACCAGTAAAGGAGTTAGTGTAACTGTGCTGGGGAATCTGCATCGTCATGAGAAATGTATCTATATGCCAGTTTAAAAAAAAAAAAAAAAAAGTCATGCTAGTGCACTTGGGAGCTGTTTGAGCAGGGATTTTCTTCTCTGTGGCAGAGAGAGAAACAGTAAGACAGACCTCCAAAACTAAAACAGACCTCTGCATCTGCTGCAGCCCCCCAAACCTTGCAGCAGCAGGCGTGTGGCAGCTTAGATTGCGTGCAGAAAGGGGTCCACCGAAGAAAGCTCCTGGATCCATCACAAGGTAATGGGCATTTCTTTATTTTTTCTTTATTTAACATCTATTTTTCTTTATTTAATATTCTTATTCTGTTCATATCATTCTGAATATGAATAGCCTATGCTGTTGTTGTTTTGCATGATACTGTTTCCTACAAATGCCCACAGGCACCTGCACGTCTTCAAAGTTTTCTGTTGAGATGTCCACTGGCTAAAAAGCATTAAAGTTGTTGCAATCTACCATATTCAGATTTAAGGTTTTTCTTTATTTATACAGGAGGTAAATACCAGCAGTGATATTTACATCTGAATGCAGCTCTATACACTGAAAATCCAAGGGTATTTGTATCCAGATTGCAGGTTGAAGCTTTTATTTGAGAATGTATCATTGCTAATTCCCCACCTGCGGGCTCATGTCAATGAAGCAGATGGAGAATTATTCCTGGACAGCCTCAGACTCTACACTGAGAAACTGGTACAAAGAAATCTTTTGTTTTCTAGAGCTACCCTTTTCTTTTGGTTAAAAAAGACCAAAAAAAGTTAGTACATTGACATTTTCTCTTCTGCTTTCAGCTGAAACAAATTACTTCTGCTACTAATAGCTGTTTCCACAGTCATGAACTAATTTCTTTAATAAAACTAAAAGCACATCAAAAATACAGGTCAGTTGTTGCTGTCACTGACCTTGGTGTAATACCTGTGCACTAGGAAAAAAAAAAAAAAGAAGTGGATTAGGAACGAAGAGGACTTGAAAAATATGAGAATGGGAAAAAGGAATGAGTTCTTAAATTACCACAGGTCAGGCAGAAATCCTTAAGAGAAAGTAAGATATTTAATGAAGTAATGAATAATTCCTTTAACTGATTAGAATGAAATTGGTACGGGAGCCTGGGTCTTCTGGATGCTGGCTTATTTAATGATAAGATGTTCTGTTTAAATAGGCTGTTCTTATTAACTGTCCGCAGAAATGAATGTCAGAAAGGCAAGTAAGACAGCACTAGATTACATTTTGCTGAGCCTGAGCTCAGCTCATTCACACAACAGGAGAGCAGACAATTTTCACTGGACTGGCTGATGTCCACCCTGTATCATCTTTACCATCAGAAAAACTTTTCACAACCAGTTCTCTTTGCAGCCGACGCTCTCCTTTGGCAGCCCCTTTGCAGTCGCACTCCAACTGCAGCTCTAGGCTTCAACTCAACCCAAACCTGAAGCCTAACCCTAAAAATAACCATAATCTGAGGATTATCCTTCAACATGGGCAACCAGCCATTACCCAGAAAAAGGTTCTTACAACCCAGGCCTCTCCATAGCCCACCCTTCCCTTCAGGTTCCCCCTTCTAGTGCCACCGCAGCTGCAGCTCTCCAGGCTTTCTCTTTCTTTCAACCCTAAACATAACTTTTATTTAGGCTACACCTGTCAAAAAGCCCCCCAGTTACTGCCCAGATGAAAAGTTTCTCACGGCACAGTCCTCTGCAGCCTACGCTTTTCTTCGCTAACATCCCTTGTGACATGGATTTATTTACTTATTTATTTCCTTATTTATTTGCATATTGGAGCTGCAAGTGGTCTTCACATGTGCAAACCTCTGACTTCTTTAATTTTCTTTATTTATGAGGAAACATTTATATTCAGTATCTTTAATCAGGCTGATATGTTTAGTCAGGATTTCCAAGAGAAGCAGTCTGAAACTAAGTAACTGCTGAATGTCTTTTTTTAATTCAATACACTAATTATTTATCTATATTCTTCTCAACAATTCTGAATGTTTTTTCCAAAGGAATAGTAATCCCTGAAGTGCAAAATCACACGTTGGTCTGTGGAAGAAACAATACCTGTATTCCAAACAGACTCACCAGGAAAGAGGAGAAAGAAGAAATGACTCCTGAACATGCACGTTTCCATTTAAGATTTAATGAGGAAGTAGAACTTCTAGGCAGAGTTTGCGTCCTAAGTTTGCATTAACAAAACAAACAAAAATACCCCCAAAACTTGATGAGGTGAGATTCTGAACTTACAGGGCCAAATGTGGAATAATGCAGACATTCATTTCCTTATCCTAGTTCTTTTGTACTGGCTTGGCTGTGTAGATTGGAAGAAACACTGTCCTCGGCAGCTTCCTCTGTAGGACCCTGAGTAGGAAGAACCAGCAGGGCACAGCAAGATGGGCTGGGGGGCTATAACTGGGCCCCCATGGACAGGACATGGATGTGTTGGAGTGGATCCAGAGGAGAGCCACAAAGATGATCAGAGGGCTGGAGTACCTCTCCTACGAGGACAGGCTAAGAGAGTTGGGGCTGTTCAGCCTGGAGAAGAGAAGGCCCCGGCGTGACCTTATAGCAGCCTTCCAGTACCTGAAGGGGGCCTACAGGAAGGATGAAGAGGGACTTTTCACAAGGGTGTGTAGTGATTGGACAAGGGGGAATGGCTGTAAACTAAAAGAGGGCAGATTTAGATTAGATATTAGAAAGAAATTCTTCACCATGAGGGTGGTGAAACACTGGAACAGGTTGCCCAGAGAAGCTGTGGATGCCCCCTCCCTGGAAGTGTTCAAGGCCAGGTTGGATGGAGCTCTGAGCAAC
>Ga0065711_1006339_pt1 | contig 18377 bp, 6 predicted proteins | sample Hoacrofraction12_FD_59098 | JGI IMG/M metagenome (GOLD analysis project Ga0065711, IMG submission 59098) | Hoatzin crop microbial communities from Cojedes, Venezuela - Epithelial fraction 12 v2 (version 2) | ecosystem: Host-associated > Birds > Digestive system > Esophagus > Crop | place...
TAGCAGCCACTTCTGAAAAAAAAAAAAAAAAAGCTATATCCTGCTGCAGAAATAGAAATCTGTTGTAGAAGAACAGTGAGGTCTGGCCTGGATGAACAGTTGTGGGAGAACCTCTGTGATTGTTGCAGGATAAGCTCCTGACAGCGGGAGCACTTCTTTAAGTGCATTGCCTTGTTTTCTTAGATAGCAAAGCCAATATGTTACAGTAGGATGCACTATGCATGCTCTGACATGCATCCAGATGTAAGTTCTGAACAAAGCTAAATGCTCATGGTAATGTAGAATACTGTTCATGCTGGTTGTTCATTTACGGCAGTTTTTCCTGTGGGAAAGGGGGATGGGGAAGGAATTGTTGAATATGGAAAATGCTTGAAATGTTTTCAGTTTCAGTAAGATGAAGAGTAGTGCTTACTGTGCATCAAGTATCCGAGATGAAAGGAGGGTGCTGAACTTTATAATTATACCTCAGTCTGTACCACGAAGTTTGAAGAAGTTGCATGTTAGAACTTGCAGGCATTTAATGAATTTCAAGTTGCAGTTTCGTTTCTGTTGCCATTTCCAGAAGATACAGCCAGTGGACCAAGAATACTGAACAAGTCGCACCAGGCGTGTTGATGCAGCCCGCTGTGCCTAGTTCATGTCTAGTACAAGTATATTTAGACACACATGCACACATATTTTGTGAAGTAATTTGGGCTGTCAGAAGTTCTACTGTATTTTCTCTCTGGTAGAGCACAGAACAAAAACACTTTTAACCTAATATCTATCAAAAAGCACACATTTTATAGCTATAAAATAATTCTGTTTCTTTAAACATATGCTTGAATGTATTCTTTTTTTGTTTTGTTTAGATTTCCTGAGTAAGTGTACGTTTCTAAATCAAACGCTAACATATGATAAGCCTTAACTGATCTGGGAAACTGTTGTCGTGTGGTGCTCAGCTGTGCTGTTTGATGTATGTAATTTTCAGCCCTTGCCTCTGCCTGTAGCATTTTACTCTTTACTTACTCTTCACCATATTTGGAGCATTGATAACACAGTAAACACTGTGGTTTGCATAATAAAACTATTCCATGTTTTTCTAAGCAGAGTGTTTTGGTACATGTGTATGTAAATTTATCTCAGTTGTGTGTAGAAAATAGTATTTGTGGGGGTTGTTTGTTTGTTTTATCTCTCTTAATGAGGTAGCCGTTTTTGTGGCAAATCCTGCTAGATCCACGCTGGCAAGAAACATTTGAGAATCTCCTAAGGGTTCATTTATATTCTTGCAAGTTTATTTATAAGATAAACAGTAGTTATCTGTTTGAATTACGTATGTTAATTGTAAGATGCAAAGCCCCTACCTGCTTCAGTAGGTGAACACCAATGTTGGAACCATTGTCGTGGAAGTTAAATTTCAGGTACCAGCTGTTACTGTTGTACGAAGCAAATGCAAAACTCTCTGCTTAGTAGCAGTTATTGAACATGCCATCTGAAACTGTGTAAAATCAATCACTGGGAATTTGTGAACAGTGAAGTTAATACACAAGGCGTATTTTTCCCATTCTTCCAATTATGTAAGAAAATAATGCTTGTCATTTCAAGAAAGCAAGTGCAGGAATTCTTCTCTTATCCTGACCAGATTCAATCTGCATCTGAAATTTAAGAACCTCTACAAAGAAGTTTCGATATAAAAGCACAGATTTCAAGAAACAGATGCATTCAACTAATCTGTCCAGATTTGTACAGACTGGGTTGGTTTTGACAGCTGTTTCATTATCTTCCTATTTTATGGCTTCTCGTGTCATTGCCTGTAGCTGCATTCAGGTTTGACTCACCCAGGTGTGTTGCAGGACGGAAGAGAAGCGAAAGCAAAATCCAGATTCACAGCTTGGTTTAGATATCAGACTCCTGGTGTGACAGTCATTTTAGACATTGTCTTTCATGGCTTCCTATATTACTGATTTCTGCTCTTAACAGTTTTGCTCTTTTGAAACAATAACCAAAGTTTGCATAGTCATAGTCTATGTATTTTAAATGTCTTTTCATGAAAAAGTGTGTTGCTATTAAGTAAGAGCCTGTGATGTGTTACAATTTAGCTGTGAGTAGTGACATTAACACAACTTATTTGGCACAGTATGGTGTAGCTTGTTTTCTTTAGGTTAACACGCAATTGTTAACTTTTGTATTGAATTTTCCCCTTTTGTTTCGTGTTCTCCCCTCTGCGTGCCATTTATTAAGGTGCTATTGCTTTGTTCTTTATAAACCTCAGTAAGATAAACACATGGTGCTGTTGTTGTGACTGCTCTGATAGTTCAATGAAGTGGAAACTGTCTTATAAAACTCTGTTCTTCTGGAATTAAAATAGTAGCATACTTTTCAAGCATTTAAAAATAATTCTCCTCAATGCAGGATGTTTGCATAGCGATTAAATACCTCTGAACCTCAGTTTCAGTCTCTTTGCAAAGATTAGTGTGTTAAAAGAGTCCTAGAAAAGAGGCGTGCTTTAGATAGGAGGAAATTTAATTGTCATTCTTTTCACTTCGCCTTCATCCTCCCGTTAACAATACTGCGTTTCTGAAATTACCTAGTAGGCGCCGCGGCTGGCCGTGCGATGTGCTTGGCCTGCGCCTCGTCAAGTTACTGGAGGCCCTCTGTGGGTTGCCTGTCCTCGACTGTAAAGGCCAAATACGGGAAGCTGCTTTCTTCCCTTTAGTTTCAACAAAAAGGAGTCACCGTGCCGTGGGAGCTGCTCTTCATATTGTAGGGGCTGTTGGAGTAATGCAGGCGTTGCACATTAGATGTTGAAAGCAAAAGCCTGTCTGAGCTTTACAGGAATGATGGTACAGCTAGCCAGTTCCTGGATGGAAGTGTTTTCATATCACAAAATTACTGATGTAACTGGCACCCTTACCAGCCTTTCTCTGTAAAAAACCAAACAAACAAACCGGGGAGCGTACTTGCCTTCTCACCCACACTGCTTGGATCAGAACAGATCATGGGAAAGCACGGAGCAGAGAAGCTGGCTGTGCTCCCGGTGTATCTGTTTAGGAGACTTTTTTAGGGCTGTCGGTTGGCTTCTTTCACTTTTGCCTTTGTATCACCTCATGGTGTATTTTAAAAAGTATTTATTGTGCTGCTTTGACAGAGAGGTGTGTTTGTGAGGGTTACAGTCTATCAGCTTTGTTTTCAAAGCTGGCAGCGGGCTAGACGAAGATGGACTGGCAGTCTGAACTTTGGATGTCTTGCTTTTTGCCAGCTTGAATCATACCATAAACTCTATTTAAAGATTTTTGTTTTTTGTATTTATTTTCCACATCCTTGACCCTGACTGGTGAGCTGGACATTTGTGTTTGCCTTGGCAAGCTCCCCGCTGCTCATCTAGGGCAGGACGAAAACTCTTCTTTCCTTTTGTAAACAAACTGTTCCTTCAGTATTTTCCATAAGGATTTACACCACCATTTTGCAACGCTTCTAGGAATTGAGAAAATCTTGCCATTCAGAGTTTTCATTTTACACAGCTTATAGCACTGCATAGAAAGTTTTGATTTATGTGAGTAATAATTTTTCGAGATTGGATTTGAAGAGCTTTTTTCAGAATGCTTTCAAATTCCAGAAAGACTACATTTTGCTGCGAAGGGGCTTATTAAAGCTATAGGTCAAGATTCATTCCTGCCTGTCTAGAAATAGGGTTGTTTGTGGGTTTTATTTGGCTAACGCTAATGCACGTGTGTTAGACAATGCAATTGCGAACACTGCCCCATTGTGCTAGACACCGTACTCGTGTAAAATACTCCTTTGTGCCCTGAAGAATTTACAGTCCAAATAACTGCTCACATCCTGTATTTCTTTGGGATAGATTTTAGTGGTCGGGATGTAAAATGAGAGAATGACTTAGCGGGCCACATTATGCCAACACAAAAATTGTGGTTTTTAACAAGTGAATTGAATTTCGTTTTCCAGAGGGACAAAGCACTGATGCCGCTCCTTTTTTGGTAGGTCATTTGCAGTGCGGGACTCACGTTTGAGAGTGCTGTGTGCCCTAGAAATGACATTCCTCTTCTTGTAATCAAAAAGACTTGTCATGGTACTCCAGCAGTGTTGCTGCTGATTTAGGCGAGTTTGAAATTCTCAGAGATGAATTTTTATGTGTTATAAAATTGATATTGTGATACTGTTAAATCCAACTCAAAACCTGTGTTCGTCCTGATCCCAAGCTCCTGCAAGCCCTGCCACGTGGAAGGAGGAGGGTATTTGCCGTGAGCTAAACCTCCAAAATACCGTAGAAAGTCTTTCTCTGGAAGAAAAAGCTTGTAGCGTATATTCAGAACATGTCCGTCCCCGTGTGTTGTCCCCCCGTCCCTCCCTGCCCCCAGTAGTTCTGCTTGCAAGTCCCTCTGTTTTTCCTCAGATCGTGCATTCTGCTCCCTGGTAACTGGTATGAATTTATAACGCTCACTGTATTATGTTCGCAAGGATACCAGAATCCCTGAAGTTCTGTGAAAATACTCACTTTTTTCCCCCATCTATAACTGCTTACTGAACAAGGGCAAGTAGCCAAGTGAAGGCACGAGAAAAAAATCTGCCTAGTTTTTAAATTTCTTTAAACAATAGGAAAGTACAAATTTCCGTATAACTTCTCATCTTTATGCTACTATTTATGAGGTCTACTATTTGAGTGCAAGATGAAGGATTGGTGAACAATTAGTTCTTCATGAATGTCTTGAAAATTTTCTGCAGTGTTTAGTAAAGTATGCTATTTATTATAAGTTATTATCCACATTAAGTATGTGCCAGTGAGTCAGAAAACCAAAACAAAATGTCTGGGATTTGGTCTACAGATTACTGTAAATGATAATAAATAGCAAATAACAAAAATGACAGTTCAGGAACAAATGCTGAAAACAATATGTTAAAAAATACCCCCAAGATAATGAATGGTGTGTAGTTTGTTAATTAAGGTCCATTGGTGCTAGTCCACAGTCCATAAAATGTTCTTTATTCTTCCTTTTAAGTAGTAATGCTAGTTTTATAAAGGTATATTAAAAGCATATTTGAACTCCACAAACTAAAATTACACTTCCTTTTTTGTTGCAGATCTGGGACATGAGTGATGATGAAACAGTCTGAAAATCAGCTGAATCAGGTGGAAGATGACCTACTTCGGACTGCAACGCTGCCTTTTATCTGTTATTTGACAAGTTAATGATTGCTTACCCATTCTGACTGCTACAAATGCAAACAAATATAATCCATATTTTGACATAAAAATCTTCACTTTAGAAGCAGTCTGTTACGGATATAACTCTCCACGTTTTCATTTTTATTATGTAAATAACTAAAGCAATGTGGTTATGTTTAAACCTCATCTTTTTTGGATGTTCTGTTTGTCCCAGTTTTTATTTCGCTTGTCAATGGACAAGTCCAAGCAGCATGTCTAAATGTCTTTTTTCATATTCCCCGGATTTGTGCCCCTTTAGTTGGAATTTATTGTTAAGATTACAGTATTCTGCTATGGGGAGTTAAACTGCATCTTTAAGGGAGAGCAGGAGTAGGTAAGAACCTGCACCTACTGTCTACAGTGCATTGCTTGCTGTTTCAAAGCACATATTTATAGTAGAATTGATTGTTCTCTATAAAGATCTCATATTTTGATGCTATGGAGAAAATGTGATTTAACTTAGTTTTACACAGGAAAGACCAAAATGCATTAGTATCATGATTAGGCTCCCCTGAAGTTTAGGGAAGGCTCTGTTATGTAGTAAAAATTGCTTTGGGGGGGTGGATCATTGATACAGTCAAAACTTTTAGAGAAATGCTTAACTGAAGGAAGAAATTGATTCTCTAACTTTGCTATTCTTGGCTGCTGTCGTGCAGTACTTTACAGGTGTCAGAAAAGAGCAATTATGATTTTCATTTTCGTTGGATTTTAATTTTTTCATTTTTTGCAGGAATGTCTTCAGAGATTATGGGTGAGCACAAACAGTAGTCTGAGAATCCTGGAGTTTAAAAGATAACTTGAGAAAAAGGATTTGTAAATTATCAAAGTATATTACTATAAAATTGGAAGTTAATCTGTTGGGGTTTTATCTTAGAATGGGTTTTAGAACTGTATTTGAAATCCCTTTTATGGCTCTATATTGTGGGGATCATGGACTAACTCACTCAGGAAAAAAAAGCAAATCACTGTATCTGCCAAGCACTCTTTATTTCCGATATACATTATGAAAATTAGTTGGTCAATCCAATTATTTCAGTTCCTTCCTTAACATAAGCTCTGAATATTTGGTGTAGATAATTTCTCAGCTTCTCTCTTACGCCACATCAGAAGAAATTCCGTCAGGTCAAATTTGCCTGGAAACAAGGATATCTGCAACTCCCCTATTCTGATCATAAAAGAAGATTTATTAAAACATGCTGAGGTTTGCATAAAGTGTCTAAAATAGCTATTATTTCTATTTATTTAAACTATCATATTCATTATATTTATGTGATTTCTTAAGTAGTCTTAAGGGAATATCTTGTTTAGCTAACTTGATTGTAATATACAAATATATAGGAATGAAATATATTTTTCAAAGGCTAGTAATCACAGGAAACTGATCTTTTGGTGGTCAGGCAATGAACAATAAGATTGATAACGTGCCATGTGCTTTTTAAAGCAGTTTGTTAATGTACAGAATTAGTTAGGAGCTCAAATGACTTCCATTTTGTTAGCCATGCCGTAGTCCAGCTAGAATCATGAATCAGTACCAGGGTAGTTTAAAGGGAATGATCTGCGTTTTTAGCTTTCGAAGTTGCTGACTGTGGGGTGTAAAAGTCTCTTTGAGTTTTTGGTTATCTAAAACTTGGAAACTAGACCCCTTTCTGAAATCTGATCAACATTACTAATTATTTTAGATATCTGAAACTCTGCTTAGGCTGTTGAAGTGGCATTGTAGCTTTACATTGAAAGTATCTATTTGAAGTATACACGATGGAAAGGTTCAAAACTCAGGGTTAATACAATGTTTCCTTACCTCTGTAATTTCAGTAACACACAGCTCTCAGGCTGAGCTGTTTCCTGTCCATATGCTTCCCAGATGTCTCTGATGTTCAGCAACACTTCGCTTTGACTTGGAATAACTTCCGTTGTCTAACTATAATGTTGTTTTCAGTCTCCTTGCGGACCAGGATTGTTCTTACTTTGCTTTTACTCAATTTCTAGGCATTTACTGAGTGAGAAATTGTGAGAATCCATTCAAATGAATGAATGCACATTCAAATATTATTAGCAGATAAACATGTTTGTTTATTGGCTTGTGTGCATTTAGCAGCAGGATTTCGGCACAGTCCTCAGCTCCAGTTATTGCTGTTTAACGGATGAAGCTAAACTTTACCTTTGTTCATGAAGGACACAGGATTTAAATTTTATTTGTGCTGCCATGACCTCCTAGGCATCAGCGAAGAACCCAGACTCATACTTTCATTGTAGAACCTGATAGCTACCATGGCTTTTCAGGTATAAACCAAATCTGTTGGGAAGAGGAAATGAACAACCTCAGAGGAACCTGTTCATCTTCCTAAACCATCTAACAGAAATGTAATGGCATTGTATAGCAGTGTGGGTGCCACCGTATCTCACAGAAGGCAACTATGACACCTACATATCACATCTGGGGACATTTAATAGTGTTAGGAGACCACAAATCTCAGTGGAGACCTGTGACATCATTTTTGTGCTGGACTATTACAGAAACTCATGGAATGATAGCCCCTGTTTTGCTTTCACACTTCTACTGACTAGAAGTTTTCTTCAGTGTCATCACTTCAGTGTGTGTGCTGACCGAAGTCTAGAATTTGTTACAGAATGGTACCACATTCATGGTGGTAGCACTGGCTTGGCTAACACTGCCAAGTCCACCACTAGCTACTTCATCATTGCACTACTCTTGGACAGTATTGGACCATGAAGAATTCCCTCAACTCCCAAATTTCCTCTGAGTTTTCTTCTTCTTTTTCAAGCCAAATCCTAAAAACAGTGAGTTGGCTAAGATGTGACGGAGAACAGACTTAGTATGCAGGATTTTCCTTAATGCCAGTCATGTGTGAAAAGATCGCTGAGCTGCTGGTGCTGGTTTTTGTGCTTTTGATCAAGAACAACTCTGCCTGTTTCTTCCAGAATCATTAAGAGCCATGACAGAATCCATGAGGATATTTTTATATAGTTTCTCTTCAGAGTGTAACCATATCTTAAGAGTTCAAGGAGAGTCCTAACTGTCTATTCTTATGGGAATAGGAAGGATACTTCGCATTCTTTCAAAAATAAAGAAGTTGCAAGCTAACACATAGTCAGCCTTTCTTGTCCTTCTGCCAGCTGTTCGGCAGTGCAAGTCCAGCCGGGGCTCTGACAGCGCAAGTGGCCATTCTTCTGCTGTCCATTGGGTCAATGTTTGCTGTACTGTAGCTGTGCATGAAGAGTACACAAAAGCTGAAGAGAGTAGGAACAGCTAAATGGTGGGATTTTTCCTTGCTACTTTTCCAAATTTTTGTACCCAATTTTTTAGTGGTTTTTTTTTTTAAATACTGTAATACTTTCCTTAGAAACAAATAATCATTTCTACTCCAGAGAGAGCTATTAAAGAAATATTTGCAACATGGTAGACTTTAGCAGACTTCCTAAGAAACATAGTCTGGAAGATGTCCCAAGACTGTTACTATTTCTTTCCTGAATCTTTTGACATGGCTTCATTAATTCATTTTCTTCTTCTTTGGGATTTTTTTTTTCCTTCATCTTCAGTGCAATTGTTGTGCTCATCCATATCCTGTCAAAATGAAGCTTTCCTTCAAGAGGGTGTTGTGCACCTTTTCTCTTTCAGAGCACCTGGATTAACTGTTTTAAAAGACAGAAATACCACACTAGAAAGACTTTTGAGTGTCCCAGTCTGGCAATGTGTAAATTCCTAACCTATGAAAAACCTGCCTACCTGTCCCATTTCAGTTCCAGCTCTTTCCCTTGCAGCTGCCTGGACCTTCTCCAGAACGCTAACAGTGTTTAAAAATGCTGTGGCACCACACAGGTAATGCTGAATAAAGTCTTTCCCCTCTGTTACCACTTCAGCTATCCAGTGTAATAATTTCTAAAAAGTTCATTTTCTTATCTATGCAGCACTTAACAGGTTTTGAAGTGAAAGACTGTAGCAATTTGTTGACAGTGTTTTCTTTCTCCTTGCATGTTTATTGATACCCTTTCGTCCACCACCACTGACAGTAGTGACTCTTCGTAGTGAGCGGTGATTGATGAATGGACAGACCACAGGACCCCTTGCTTTGTGCTAGCACTACTCCTGCGTTGACACAGGGAGGTTAACACTCTCTGCTTTTTTCCTTAAAGTTTTATTTAATTCCTCAGCTGTAGAATGTATGGAAATTGTGTACATGTACTTGGCAAAGAACATCTGTGGTTTTTACTCTCAGTTATCCTGGGTCAAAGAAACTGGTTTGTTGCTCCGACCCATTGCTTTGTTGAAGTGTTGTTGACCATTGTTTGAAGTCATGTACTGTTAACCAGAATAGGCCCTGGCTTGGGCTGATTTGTAGCCACTTTTCTCTGAAGTACAGTAGCTGAAATTCAGCAATCCGTACCCTTCCACCAGCCAGTGAGAGGTGTTTTGTCCAGGTTGTAGTGGAGTCTTTGTAGTGAGTCACTGGAGGATTGTTTTAACATGGCCAAGGAAACTGGCACTGCAGAAGGGAAACTGAAGCTACTCCCAGAAGAATTAGTAGCAGTAAGCTTGAGTAGCAGTGATGTTAAGTACCTTAAGGTATTCTGCATCTTAGGGCAGCAATTTTTTCAGCTAGTTTCGCAGTTCAAATTATCTCACCCCAGGATAAGGACGCAGATGAGTACTCTAACCATATATAATTTCAAGTTCTAATTGTTGCCCTCAATAATTGACAATATTACCTGCCTGTTGCAACTGAACCATAGCATTTTTTCAAATCCAGTGGAATTATTTAGGACATTCTCTGAAAATATTTTCAGAACCCATCAGCTGTTTGTCTGAACTTTGCAAATGAAATGGCATGTTTTTTTCTGTTAAATCAGGCCACTAGTCCCTTGCCATTGTAGCTTCTTGCAGAGGCTTCCTTGGGCTTGGGGATAAAAAGGGGCAGTTGGGAGTTCTGAAAACCAACACGTTATGTTTCCTGGCTGGCATGGAGTACACACTGTCTTTCCATCTACTGTAGCAGTCTAAATGCCTGTTTCCTCTTGTGCTTTGAATAGATGTTTATATAGGACATTGATATAAAGTACAATGGACTTTGCCTCTGGGACTGAAGGTCACATGTGCATTTCATTTTAAATGCTAAAAATTTCAAATTACTTCTTAACAAAATATTTTAGTAAGCTAACAGGAAAAGGCAGAAGCGTACATACAGTGTTGTACTGCTGCAAATCAAAAGCACAATTTAAAAAAAATTATTCTTTGTAACTTCTCTCCCTTCCCATACAGTTATTTTCTGTTCTGACATTCTTTGGCTGTGGATTGCTGCTTCAGTAGTCTTTGAGCATCCAAAGATTTAGGCTTGTGTCTATCTTAATTTTGCTTTTTGGCACCAGGATATTTGATTTTTGTAATCTCAGCAGAACAATTCATTGTTTGGTTTGTTAGTGAAGTACTGTTATGCGCTGTGTAAATAAGAAAGGAGAGACATTGTCCTGGCTTCATTCTTATGGAGGAGGTCAGTAGCGTTTTCTTCAATTTCGCTTTTTGGCTGCTATGTGCACCCGCTTAAGAAACTGCAGTTGATGCGTCCCTGTGAGGCCCTGCTGCCCGAGTCTGGTGCATCTGAAGTGCAAGCTGGCATCTCATTTCTGGAATGATTTTACTTTCTAGATCAAAACCAGGATGGGCTAAAACTCTGTGAAGAAGTGCTGCTGAAATTGTTTCCAAATCATGTCAGTAGGCTTGGAAGAAGGGCAAGGGCCGTGGAGGTTCTAAGTCTGGCCCGCTCTAGTGTGCATTTGAACTCTAGTTTTTGACAGCCAGTAATTTGGTGTCCTTCCCCTCCCCCTCCCCCCTTCTCCCCCTCGTTGTGAGTATCTCCTCCCCACCCCTGGTGCTTGGTGCCTCACTGTTAAGGGAGGGCTGTGGATGAACAAGCAAATTAATTTCTAGTGACAGACGTCTTTCAAATTAGTGTAAGAGGCTAGGAAGCCTGTGAAGTAGGTATGATTTTGCTTGGGGGTTTTGCTTGGTCTTTAAGTGTCTTTATTTCTATTTAATTCTTCAAAGTCTGACTTTTATGCAGCAATTCTGTAGGTGTTACCACTTCCTCAGGAACCTGTGACTCAGGCAACGTATAAATGAAATGACATCACCGGCAACTCTTGTTTGAATTGCCTGTTTCCTAAATAGGGACTGTTGGTCTGTCTTTTAATACTTGCAGCTTTGTTTTTTTGTGAAGGAGGAGGGGATGAGGGGTTTTAATTATCGAAGGCAGCCTTGCCATTATGAGTAACCACACTGCATGTGTTTTATCCTTTTGAATTGTTGAAATCACCAATATTGAAGTTTACTTAAAACAGGAGATCTGCATTTCTATGCAAGCTGTTCATGAATGAAATGATTGTAATTAGGCCTTAGTAGAAGTTCTGTTGTTATAAAGCATTCCGAATTCACTCCTGATCTGGCAGGGGGTGGGGGGAAGGTCTGAGCTTAATTTTCCAGTATTATTTTGGAAGTAATGCAAACAAAAGAAATGTGTTATCATACTACTGGGCAGTTTTAATGGATCTTCCTCACCGCTCTCAATAGTGTGTGTTTGCACCACAGGAGATTCTGGGTTTTTTTCAGTGTTGCCTTTCCTGCAGCTGACACTTTCCAGTGATAATACTATACAAATACATGGTTGAAATAGGAGGAGCCGGAGTAAAGTTTGCTTTTCTGAAGAGCGTCTCCAAAGCTGGCAGGAGCAGTGGTTGCAGCAGGTAGGCATGGTGTGGGGGGGCAGGCAGCTGCTGCCTCTGCATTGCTTTCCTGGACAAAATCCCCAGTGCTGTCACTGCAGGAGCTGGCTGTTAAACTGTTGTTAAAAGTAATGTCAGGAATTCTTGTCATCGAAAGAACGCGACAAGTTGGATGTCTGTCTAGGTCATTTTTGCTTAGTGTTCTTGGACAGGCTATAAAAGTGTGACATTTATTTATTTTCATGAGCAAAAGATCACTGTCCTTTTGTTTAAATAGTAGCAGTTTTGGGACGCTATAGAAATTAGTGCGGCAGAGATGTTGATATGTGCTTTTGATTGTGCTTTGTTTGTATGGGTTCTCACTGAGCAGGCAGTGCTATTGCGCTTGTACTTGAAAGGAGGACTCAAAGAAAGTCCAGGTGTTCAGGGAGGTGGTATCAGTCACTGCCACAGGTAATGGCCTTGCTTCCAATTATGTCAATCCATGTCAAACTTTGGCACTAGTAAGAAACATGTAGTTCAAGTTACTTTTCAGATGACACACTAAACCTAAGTCCTAAAAAAGGGTTCTGTATCTCTTTGTTTGTTTTTTAATAATTTATTTCCTTTCTTTTTTCTTTTTTTTTTTTCTTTAATTGCTTGCATCCTACCTTCCCAAAGTTACTGTTCAATGTCCTTTGGATGCTTCATTTTCTAAATGACTCGTGCAGGGGTCATCCCTGCTTTTACTGAAAAACTCTTACTCAAGTTCCACCCGATGACTGGTAAAGCAATAGAAGTATATTGTTACTGGTACCAATTTGGGAATGCTTTGAGATGGTAGATGTTATAAATGTAACAACATTACAATTACTAGGTCGCACAGACATAAAGACAATTTTTTCCCTAATTAAAATGTTTACTATTGTATGTCTCTTGCATGCAGTTAGACAGTATTTGTGATTTTTCTCCAGGGCAGTAGTTAGGAATGAGTGAGCTATACATACTCTCCCCCAGGAGCCCTGCAGGGCAGCAGCTGGTGGTTTGAACCTGGCTAGATCACTCTCACCAACTGCCTGATACGCTTATGTGACGGGTGGTCTCAGAAATCCCAGGGTAAGACCTTTCATTTCCTTGCTAACTGTATTTTGTTGGATAGGAATTCCATAGTGTTTAGCAGTCAGACAGTACGAACTGAAGATAGGCTGCTTTGTAACCACGCTCTGATTTGCAAGGGAAAAGCAGGGAGTGAGTCAGCGAGTGTGTGTACAGCATTTCCCTGTTGCTGGAGATGCTCCGGTTTCATTTCCAACAACGATAGTATCTGTTACTTGATTTAGCTTCCTGCTGTTAGTACTTGGAAATGTCATGAAGAGATTCTGATAGATAACATCAAGATATCCAATGCTTACAAATCAGCTAGGAGCAGAGAATAACGGTGTACCTGTTGTTCTGAGATACTGGAAAAGAATGGAAGAGAATGTGATTTAAATGTCACTGGAGTGTCAGGAGGGGCTGACTCTCATGCCACAAGGACACGCAGAGGACACTGTTTCAGAATATGACCAAACTACAGTTTTTAAAGGATTTTTGTTGCTATAATAGTAGGTGATTGTGGCTTCAGAAATTTTCTAAGCCAAAATGTTATGTTCCAGCTTTCACAGTTTGGAGATTAATGTAATTGATTACTGTGATTTTTAAAAATACTAGTTCTTTAAAACAGCTTTGTCCTCTCCGTAATAGTCATAGACATGGGAAGATGCATTGAGGCAGAACACATGGGCCGTACCACAGACCTCCAGCGAAGCCAAAGAAAGTCGCATCATCTCCACCTCCCATCCACTGTCTGAGCCTTGTTTGGTGGAGTGTCTTTTTCTGAGTAAGTGCCTAGTACAGCAGGACCAATCTTGATGGAGTCAGCTAGGCAAGAGAATAGTACGAGTATTAGAGATGATACAGATATATCTCATCTCTAACATTGTATATTAATGCCTTTTCATTTAATCAGCTTGGACAAGGAGTTTAGAAGTGGTCAGTGAAATTCATTTGCCTCAGTTATTGGATGCCCAACTTTGGATGCTCGAAGCCAGATTGATGGTGTCTTAAACTGGGTTTTGGAATTCTAAAAGGAGTTTGATTTAAAATGTAAAGACAATCTTACATTAAGCATGTATTTTTAAAAATTCATGTGTGTAAAAGAGGATTAAATAAATCTGTTGTTAACTTTTAAATGGTTGCTGTTTCAGGTTTGCTCTTTCTTGCATGTATGTACTGGAAAATGTGCTTACCAGGATGGGCATTAGGATTTGTGTTAACAAATCAGCTAAAATAGTGAAGAGTCACAAATGAGCTTTGTTATTCTTGTGGAAAAGAAATACAGAAAAGGAAAAAGTTAGCTGAGTGCAGTTTTTAAAATCAGTTTCTGGTTTTGAGGCTGTGTTTGTTGTTACAGATCTGACTGCTAGAAGCTTAACTCTTTGTTTCCCAGTAAGTGCATGCTGCTCCCAAAGGGGCTGAAATCCATGCTGAGCTTGGGTGGTTAGCACAGTTGGAAAGCAGGGCAATGTAACTTCGCAATCCAGTCAGAGAGTGGCTAGAAATAACATCGGTTGTGTTCTCCAAGGCCTGCGCTGCCATTTAAGATTTCTGTCCCCTAGAATTGAAGGTTTGGATTTATTTGCAAAAGGAAGGTGTGCTTTGACTTTGATAATGGAACGGAAGAATTAAGATGCAAGCAGCAAGTAAGAATTGGACTTTTTTTTTTATTTTCTTAATTAGCAAAATTTTCTTGATTAGTTCTGACCATATATGATAAATGTACTCCAGAGGAGAAAAAAAAGTTTTCTTCTCATTTCCCGAGTGAAATACAGAGAACTGTTCATGAACCAAGTACAAGATGCAAAGAAGTTGCCATGACCTGTAATTTGTTGGACTATAAAGTCCTGTTAGTGACATTTTTGTGTTTTACTAAACTTTCACAGAGTAGTCATAGGCTGTTTTCCCCGGTTAAATTTTTCACAAAAAAAGTACAAAACTTCAGTTATGAGAGGAGAGGAAATAAACTGCAGTCCTTTGAAATCATTGCTCACTACCCCAAATCTCTGTTGTAACGCAGCTCCAGTAATTCTCTTGTCCTACTGTGCTAATACTCTCTTTTCCTCCTTTGTTTCCATTCTAGATGGGAGATAGGAAGGGGCAGAAGAAAAGCAGAAGTGCCAGAAGAGGAGGAACCTGAAAGAGAGCTGAGAAAGATAGCTATAGAGAGATTGGCTTCCTGTGTGAGGCTTTAGGAGCAGTGGGTCAAGAATGCCCTGGTCTGGGAGCTTTCACATCAGAGATTGCTGTTGTCGTTGCCTTTGAGTAGCGTACATTCCCCCTAAAAGCTTTGGTTCATTTCCTTGGCTATTCCAGGTCTTAGCATATCCTTTTTCTGGTCAGGACCTGTCTATCCATGGGGAGTTCTCCTGAGGCTCAGTGTCAATTTTCCTCTACTTTGAGGCTTCCTCTTGGGTTGCTTTTAGCTACAAGGTTTCAAAGGATCACTCAAAGGAGCATGGGTTAGCCAGCCAGCCAGCTTTCTACTTCTGCCTTTCACTCTGTTGCAGAAAGTAAGTGCTACTTCTCTCTTGCCACCCAGCTTTTCTAGCACTCTCAGGAAGGAGAGGAACGTTCTTAATTTTTACCTGCAGAGGAATTAGACCAATATAGTTGCCTAACCAAACTTTTCACCCACAGGCAAAAAAACTGTGTATCTAGAAGCTTCTTGATGTGATCTTGTATGTTAACAAACGTTCCCTGTACTCCCTAAACACCATCCTGTGTGGAAGTTCTTGAAGTGTTTTGGTTTGAGGTTACAGTGTAGCTGATTCCCACATCAGGGCTGCAAAGCTAAGCAATGGAGGTTTCCTGAGGAGAGAATCTTGAGTTTTCATCAGTCTGACTAGTTGGGTAGATTATAGCTTTCTCAGCTCTCAAAATGTTGTTGCTGGTCTCCCAGCGCTGGGGTTTTTTTGTTTTGTGTTCCTCCAGTTCCCAAGAATCTGTTTTCTTTTTCCTTTAATTTAAAAATGAACACATCTGGTTTGTGGCTATGTGGAAAGACTGAAAATGTGAAGCTCAGTGGCTCAAGAATAGAATTAATTCCAAACACAATTATGTATAATAACCTGATTTTAATTTTGCTTCTGAAAAATTCAAATGAAATATTTTCTTATGCAGTGATTTCAGTGAGTTCTAGGAATGCATAACACAGTTGGGGCGACATGTCAGTTACCACCTTAGAATTGCTCATAGAAGTTATAACCAAAATAACTGCGTGGCAAGAAAGCTTTCTGGTCACTGAAACACTTTGATATGGTTTGGTTCGTTATGCCTTGAAATGCGTGCAGGACCAACAGCCGTAAATCAGTTGAGATTTGTGCAAGTAATATAAAAGCGATGGTCTGTATCCTTTCCTTAATATTGTAAAGGCAGAAAACTGATTTTTGAATGGCGATGAAGTACTGCAGAAAGTCCTGAAGTCCAAATCCTGTTGATTCTCTAGTAGCAAGATGACATATTTGGCAGCCATGATGCTTGACTTCCCCTGTGTAGCAGCACTAGATGTTACATGCTGGGCAGCTGACCAAATTGGGTGCACGCGCAGTTTTCTTTTTGTTGCGCTCTGGAAATCAGCATTCTGAGTGTAGATTTCTATGCTATTAATAGCTCAGGCAAAGAACTTATTTTATAATTTAGAAGAAGTCAGTTCAAAGAACTATCTGTACAGTTGCGGGTTTTGGAGCCTTGGGCAGATTTTGCTTTTGCAGTCGTCAGCAAGTTCTCTGCCAGCCCCGGGCACTCCATGCCCCATGTGTGAGGAGACCGGAGCGCTCTGCCCGAGTGCCGGGCCCTCCTGCGGCTGGAGGAGGGGGAAGGTCGAGCAGAAGGTAGGAGAGGAAGGCAGTGGATTGATGTGTGAGCTTGATTGAGCTGTGCTGGTAAAATTAACGCTTCTCTTAGGCGGGGAAATGAGTGTAATTTGCTCTGGGAGTGTGTCACAGAAGGACAAAATGGAGAGAGGAGGGGGTCTGTCAAGGGGCAGCAGATAAAAGGACCAAACTGACTGTATAAATAGGAGAGTATTTCTTCTTGCCTTCCTGAGTTTCTGTTTCTTTAATGATGGAGTCTGGGTGGGTCTGCTGTTGACTTTAATACTCAGCCTTTGCTCAGGCATTTTTCACATTTCCTGTGAGAACTGGTAGGACCAAAGCTGCATCCAGAGTTCAGCTATAACAGGGCAGAGCAGGAGGAGAATCCCACACTCCTCTTGCCTGTATTTCTAAGCAGAAATTGTTTATTTGTTGGATTAATCACTGAAGTTACAGACATGTCAGCAAAGTCACCGTTGGATTTATTACTGCTGATTGTGCATCATCCTGAAAGGTCATAGCTTGACTCCCATTACAGACTGCATTTGTAAGCCTGGCAATGACAACAGCATTATTTTTTGTCGTGAGGAAATCTGTTCTTGCCATGAAAATCTTTAAAACAAGAGCCCTGGAATCCCACCGTGTTCTGTGTGGTGGTGGCTTTGCAGGACTTGGGTTTTTCTTCATTTCCGCACCTGAAAACTCAACATTTGAGCTAATGACACTACATTGTATCGACTAGGGAAGCGGGAGGCTAAATTCGTAAGTGTGTGAGATCAGAGAGGAGTGGTTCAACACAAAGCTCGCTGAAATGGTCCATTTTAGACAATGTCCATAGTGCAGTCTATAAGAAGTGCATCTTCTGTTTGTATGGTTGATCATTCTGAACCCTGTTCTTAGCCTATATTCAGACAGCAATGTCTTTATTACGATAAAGAAAATGTCTCGCATGCTCTTATATGGTAATTTCCTCTGAACTAGCTAATTCTGCTTTCCTGATACATCATCAGGGCTTTCTCTAAGCAAGAGGTAAATTATGTTTCAGGGGACAAAATGAGAGCGTTGCTTACTTTGGAAGAAATAGGTTTACTGGTTTCTGTTGTTACTTTACTTAATTGGCCCTGCAGGTTAAGAAATGACTCCTTTTGATTTTCAAATTCCTGGGGGGAGCTGAGAGAGCCACGGGGAAGGAAACACAAACAAGTGACGAAAGGTTACCACGAAGATAAAAAAGACCTGCACAACAGAGGATTACTTTTCTTTATTTTTAGTAACTCTGAATAATGAGAAGAAATGATCATCATCTTCAGTTAGATATCTGTTGGAGTTAATGTTCATGGAGGACAGGGAGGCGATTCGAGACAGCCAGCACGGCTTCACCAAGGGCAAGTCCTGCCTGACCAACCCAGTGGCTTTCTGTGATGGAGTGACCGCGTCACTGGACAAGGGAAAAGCAATGGACGTCATCTGTCTGGACTTCTGTAAAGCCTTCAACACAGACCTCCACAACTTCCTTCTCTAAACTGGGGAGAGGTGGATTTGAGGGTGGACTGTTC
>Ga0065711_1038820_pt1 | contig 18377 bp, 5 predicted proteins | sample Hoacrofraction12_FD_59098 | JGI IMG/M metagenome (GOLD analysis project Ga0065711, IMG submission 59098) | Hoatzin crop microbial communities from Cojedes, Venezuela - Epithelial fraction 12 v2 (version 2) | ecosystem: Host-associated > Birds > Digestive system > Esophagus > Crop | place...
CCGCCTGGACAAGTTCCTCTGCAGCCTGCTGTAGGTGACCCTGCTTTGGCAGGGGGGTTGGACTAGATGACCCACAGAGGTCCCTTCCAACCCCTACCATTCTGTGATTCTGTGATTGTGCGATTTTCCTTTTTTTTCTGTTTCTTCTTATGCATGTGACAAGCCAAACCAAGAGGACGACCTCTCTGACTGACATGGTTCCCTGAGGTGCCCTAACAAATCCACAACCTGACTGGTCAGCAAATTACAGTAACAGAATGGAGAAATGGCGTGTTAGGATTCGTCATGACACATTCGGAAAGGGACTTCTGTTGCAAGAGGCAACAAAATTGTGCCTGAAGCTCCCCAAAGCTATACTCCATTGTGCAAAAGCTAACATCCTCATTGTCTGATCCTGCGCACAGCATTGGCAGGAGTCTAGTCAGAAGTCAGATCAGAGCAGCAGATCGGTGCTGCAACCTGTTAACACCATCCTTGAAAGGCAGCACTTCTCAGACTGCTTCTTTTCCAAAAATTTCCTGAGTTTTTAATATCCGAAAGCTCTGTGCGTGGTGATGCTTCCATGCTTGCAGCAGTTCCTCCATCTCAGGGTTTCCCTGTAGCACTGCTGGTGTGTGTCTGTTCTTCCATTCTGCTTCTGCTGGTGATTTTATTCTTCTGTTTCTGCTGTGCACAGTAGCTACGTCCTCAGGCTCCTCTGTTGATAAGAAATGGGAAGTTCAGTACATATATACATATATATATGTTTTACTTTTTTTGTGCAAGAAATAAAATCCTCTCTACCTCTTTTCTTTATGACAAGGCCACAGCTTGTAACCTGGTATGTCAGCCTTTCACATGCAACCATAACTGACCAGTTCACCTCTGCATCAAAAGTGAGTAGGAAGTTACATCACATGATAAAGAGGTGTTGTCATCTGCATATCTCTCACTTTTTTTTTTTTAAGCGCAAGCCTTTTTTATGAGGCTAATTCAAAATGCATATCAGACCCTCTTCTGCCAGCTTGTGTTCCGTAATACCCGTCAAGCTACATAACCTATTAACGATACAGTATTGAAGGTCCCAGAGTGGAAATGAGAGGTGACAGTCATCATTATTGACGTGACTGGAGGACTATAAGAGCTTGTGAACTATGACATGTCTGTGAATGGAAGGATCAGTAAGGACATTAGCAAAAACATAGGTGGACCAGTAGTTTTCTCTAGCAACTAACATGACACATTCAAAAGACGGATTTCTCCAAAGGAGCCAGACAACTACTGATAAGCTGCTGAAGTGTCAGCTGAGTAACCAACAGGCAGTCCCTTCTGTCTCTCCTGTTTCCTCCCTCTGTGACAGCAGTGATAGGAAAGAAGGGACCAGACCAAAATGGTTTTGTTTCTTCCACTAGGAGATTCTCTGCAGAAAACATTTGAAAGGGTGTCTGTGAAGAGAACCCAAACAAACAGAAGACAAAATGTAACAAAGAATCAAACAAGCAAGAGACTTCTCTTTATTAATAGTCCTTACCTTGGCCAAAGTCATACAATGAGAGTTCCTAAAAAGAGCCTTGTCTTTGATTTCAGTGCTGGCAGGTGTTGGCCCATTCGCGATGGCCGTGTAGTTCACAGGTAGACAAAGTCACTGTTCTATTTTTATAGGTATGTCCTTAAAATATAACTCACAGAATAGACATTTCAAAAGCTTTTTGTGCAATAAGCATAAATGTCACAGCCTCGGTTGCCTCTTTGGATTCATTTGAGGCCTTCCTCTCCTTCATTTCTGGGAACGAAGAGTCACTCATAGCAGTACATTTTTCTGGTTGGAGTAACAGCAATAAATTCACCAAAATGTGCAAGTTAGGCAATGGAGTGGGGCTGTTTCTACATGCCTGATTTGTGTACCTTTTTTTTCTACATAATACGACGTGCTTGGTTGTATTTCAAGCCCATGAGCAGTCAGATGAGTTGGCTGGAAATCGTGTTGCAGATTGAACAGTCCTTCTGCTTCCTCCCCAGTCACTCTGCTCGCAACGTTTCTTCCAGATATTCATCCCAACCCTTCCCTCCTGTACACCAGGAGCTGAAAACTGCCTTGTTGGAACAGGAGGCAATGGTTGGACAGACACAGCAGGATCCACCAGCCTCTGGGTGCAGCAAAGGGTTAAGCAGCTAACAGAGCCTGCCACTACCAGAGGTGAGAGAAAGTAGGGAAAAGGATCAGAAAACACAAAAGTGGGGATTTGCAGGTTGGGCCTCTGAAAGGCTAACTCTATTTCAGCTACTAATTCCCATGCAGTGTTCACATACAGTGAACTGAGTAGTGAAGGAGTAGTCGAAACCGGCACATTTGCCAAGGTAGACAGGGATTTTTTGTGACAAGCTACAGCCACCACCCTGTGGAAGTGAATTTGGAGAAGAACAGTGCGAATGGTAGGGTGGCACAAGCCGGAATGCAAGCTCATGTATACCTTCCAGAGCATCTCCTAAAGAGAAATACCAGCAGTGAACATATACTGTATATAGGCTTTAATTTTTGAAAAGTGATTTAGAAATTAGCCAATGACTTGACCTGTGCCGCTCATTCCTCATATACCTTTGGTAAATTTAATTGCCGAAATCACTTCACCCAACAGAAGCTTCAGTGAATTTAGGACTTTATTGTAGTTATGCTTCTGTCCTTTGTCTCCAACACAGCTGGTCTCCACTTTTTCAGAGTGCAAAAGTGACTTTAAGCCACATATGTGAACTTAAAATGCTATCCTTTATTCTCTTGGTGCTTCAGTTGCCCAGACTTAAAATTAAGGTGGGATTTAAGACTTACACGTTTTGCGAATGTCCCTGGTTAAATGAGTGTCACTCTAGTCACCGCTCAGTGCTCCAACAGCTGTACCAGAGCAGTGGAGGTAGGAGGAAGGATCTAGAGCTACTGGCAAACTAAATCATGTTGATCATTGCAGCAGCCAAAGTGTGTGAGCACAGTTCCAATGCCTGTCACCATCATGGTCTGGCTCAGCCAAAACCATTTATTATCTGTTGAGGTCTATTGTACCTGCATCTGCAGTGTCAATGGAGGCTTGCTGAACTCTGAACACTTCCCATAGCAAATATCAAACATATTTAAAAATACATGTCACGACTAACAATATATGTTTTAAGGAACTATAATACATATAGGAATTTGTGCACATACAATAACTTCAAGATACGCAGAGTAATTATAAGGACTAAATTTTTTGCCTTGCGCTTTTCATTTTATGCAATACATCACACTACCTTCAAATTTTGTTGAGCCGCAAATAAACCTGCTTGCTGGGAAATGACATAAAAGACGATTGAGAGCAGGAATATTAGAACTTGTGAGTTATAATACCACCCTGAGTATTTCTAAATCCCCAATAATTGCAGTTTTCCTATAATTTATATGACATACTCAGTATATTTTTTAATAAATCCTTTTTAACTTAACTGTAGTTTTAGGATTGCAAAATATAATTTCCAAGCATTCAACATAAACTCTCCAGTATATTTAGATTAGCATCTCTCCTTATTTTGAAAGTCCAGCAGAGTGGTTGTGTATGCAGTTATCCCAGCTGTGTGACTGCTTAGTTCATGGCCCTTCCAAGGTGCAGTGTGCGATTCATCTCAGAAGGAAGATTCAGTCATACTCTGGACAAGCTCCATCCCATCAATCTTGTCTCAGCTTTAAGAATGCCGCTTCTTGAGCTCAGTAAACCAATGGTTTGAAAGAAGCCTTTCGTATCTTAGAGTTATAAAGCGCAACACTCAGACATGTAGCTCATCAATAACATGAAACTGCCAAATGTTAAAAGCATTCAGCTGAAATTCATGGAAAAAAGGCAATTAAAGGACTACATACCTGTTAAGAGCTCATATTTGACCTATTTCTAGATGTCCTCACAGGTGTCAATAAACCAAAGCTTGGTTACACTTTCCAGATGCCAGCTGACATTAATTAGAATCTGAAAAAACATTATAAAGGATTGAACTCACCAAGGAAACTCACTCAACTTTTGCCATGCTTGCGATAATTATACAAAAGTAAGTCACAATATCACTACCAGTGAGAAGAAGAAATGGTCCGAATGAAGGAGACCTGTAGGGAAAATGGAAATTTGGAGAAACCAGACGAAACACTTTTTTACTAGAAGTAACAAGCTACATGACTTCTTATAGAAGTCTTACTAGATACAAATCTATTAAATCACTTCTGTGGCTTTTATAACATGACGACTTTGATATAGGTATGATAATATTATCATAGCATACTAGACTCTAGATTAAATGTATGCTAAGGACTCCACTGTTGACAGTCTCAGTAGAGCCACACTGTTATTAACAACTGCTTTAAACACATAGCAAAAGTGCAGTAGAAATCAAGCCTTACTAAAATAGTAAAGTAAGAGAAGTCCTTGAACATGTCAACAGTAATTATTTCAAGTTTGCGGTTCACCAACTTCTGCAAACTTTGTGGAGTAAGTACACCATTAACTGTTTTGGTGGAGAGAGTGCTCTGTACTCAAGCTCAGCAGGAGAGCAGAGTAGAATTCCTAAATCAGTATTTTCTTTCTTTAAAATCGGAGCATTTAAATATATTATTTGACCATGTTGTTTGGCAAGCTAAATGACACAAGGTTTCTGAAGTAGTAAAGTTATAACTTTTTCCTTACACACATAGTTTTCTTTATAATGTATTTAAAAGATTTATTTTTTTAACACTTTATGCAGTTCTAAGTACTCTTCATCACAACATACTTTTAAAAGCCTACTGTTTATTGCACAAGCTCTACCCAGGTAACTCTTCTGTCTCATCTTTTACAATTACGGTACCAAAGCTACACTGCTTCTCTGTTTCAGCCGTAGAATGATACAGAACAACTGAAGTGCTGCAAACATCCCTTTGCAAACAGCTTGGCAACTCTATAGACTGGTTGAAAGTTACTAGAGCACAGTTTATTTTTAGGACAGCTTCGGTCTTCCTTATTGGAATTCCATTTATTACAGTCAAAAGAATACAATTCTGATCGCTGCAACTAATTAGCAGCTTAAAGTAAACAGAAAAAGAAAGGCTGAAAGACAACACTGATTAACTTTATTTGCATGACTAGGGGAGGAAAGAATTATCTAATGCTTCACCAATTTTTCCATCAAGGACTAATTTAAGACATTGACTCATGAAAACATATTAGGAGAACAACTTACAAGTAAAAATGTGTCTTCAAATAATTCAAAAATAAGTCATCTGCCCTGCTCATGGCAGGGGGGTTGGAACCAGATGATCTTTAAGGTCCTTTCCAACCCTTACCATTCTATGATTCCATGATTCTGTGATGTGTAACTCCATTGTTTATCACCACCTACCATCGCAATTCATACACTTGCAGGGAGATGATACAGACACACTACATGTGATACTGCATGTATGATTATTTTTTCTTTGTTTATAAAGTTATTTTCCTTCATGTAAGAATAATAGAAATAAAAGACAACCTTGAAGATGGATGAAGTAGGCAAGAAAGAAGTTTCAGCAGAGTATAGACATGATGTCCACCTAAATGAAACCACCAAACCCCAGCCCAATTTCTGGAGGTATATTGAGAATAGCTCTGACCCACTCAGCTTCCTTTGATGCCTCAGCTTTTCTTATTTAACGATTAAAAGGAGCCCAAAACATTGCACTGTGTTCTTTGATTTTAAGCTTGAACAGAAATAGAAAACTTTCTAAGAGGTTTTGCACACTGAAATACCTAGAAGATGCTCCTTTCTGCAATCTGCCAGAACACATAAATGCAGGCAAATTGTGGATTAAAGACTCTCACCTCAATTTAATCCTTGGCTTGAGTATCCAATCAGAATGCAGCAGACATCTGAACAAGCATACCAAGCAAAACTAACTTCTACTTTTCTACAGGGAGGCAAACGTGAGTATGAACTGTTAAAGTGTTTGCCAAGCAGAAGTTTCCTCTTTCATTATTTCACTTGGAAAAAAAGATCCATTAGCTGGCATACGCCCAAATACTTGGCAACTTGAAATTAGGATAGATGATTCTGTCTCCAGAGAAGACTGAATTCCATTGTGCTACCACTTTACATGAGGAGAATAACAAAATGTCATCTCCAGACCAGATGGCAGGACAATAATCTTCAATCAGAAGGCAGAACATGACATGTAAACTTCTGAAACGTTAATATCTAAACAATCTCGCACAGTGATTTTTGCAGCTACAAGGAAAATTATATATCTTCCATAAGTCAATCAGTAAAATTTTAACACTTGCTCAGGCATCTGTAACGTATTGTTAGATAGTAGATGGGTTAAGCAACTTCTTCTCATAGATTCTCAATTCAATTAAACATCAGGTAATTAAAACATCTTAATTTGAACAAATTTTATGATCCTTAGCCTCCTTCTTAGGTTATGAGATCAAGAAGAAGTATGTAGAAAACTGCTAAATAATCGGAGACCTCTCGAGTTAAGTCATAACTTTAGATGACTTAAATTTAAAACGTTATAGATAGATCATTTTAAATGCCTGGAAAGTTAGAAAGCACATACACCTTCTACCTGCCTAGCCAAAAGAAACGGTGTTACCAATCTTATATTTAATGTTGCACCTCTATACTGGAACACTTCCATCATACTTTACAAACTATATTGAAAATGTATCAAGTAGCACTCCAGAGACTCAGCAAGAATGGCTTGCATAATGGAAGTTCCTTTCTCATAAAGCTGGAGCGGACCTGAACTCTGACATTCACCAGGGGACACTTCAGAATATTCTCCCTAAAACAGGAGGAAGCCTATTAAGGCTGTACATATTTCAATTATACGTGGATACACACACATCCGTATCTGCATCTATAGTTCTTTCTAGATATAGATAGATCTACACATTTAGTCTGCATACATAACACAATATAGATTAATAAACGTACACTTCATGGATTTGTGTACATATCACACGCATTCTCACAAGTTCTTGGTGTTTTAATACCATCCCTCATGCCTCAGCATGGTGCATAGGCTTTCATGACCAGTTGATCTGTTCTTTTTTAGTACGTGAAAAAAGCATGATGTATCTTAACATTGAAATCATCTGGTGGAAAAGTAATCTTCTACTTGAAAATAATGAGTGTAAAAGATAGTCATTTCTTCATATTCTTCCTACTCCATAAGACTGAGAATACCACAGCTATGCAGCTTCTCTCTGCCTCGCGTTTCTTCCTAATTTTGCTGAGGGTCTTGAAAGTAGGTACCTGTTTCAAAGTAAGATCCTACAGCAGGATTTTCACTGCTTAGCAAGTACTACTAACCAGACTACTTACCAAACTTCCTTGCTCCAATTTTGCCCCCTTTTACCAGCTTCATTCAGTGAGTTCAATAAAATCAATACTACCTTGCTTCATCACTACTGCCACTCTCACCTCACAAGTTTGGTTTCCTTTTTTTTACTTTCCTCTCTGCCAGCACGTCTTGCCTCCCCACCTCCAGCTGCTACTACTCTTGCCCTTACCTTAAAATCCTGTGACCCCCAAAGCACACATACAGCTCTCAAAGCCTCTTCCCTTTCCCTGGCATTCGCTCTCAGAACTACGTGTCAGTAGAGAGCTCCTCAGGGACCAGCCCTCACCCTTCCCTTACGCCACTTCAAGCCACCGCATCTGCCAGCACCCCGGTTCTGCCATCCCTGTCCCATGAGGCGATGCAGAGTTGTGTGCCACTGTGATTGCAACTTTGGTGCCTGGTTCCCCAGCATTTAATAAGTTTCGCACCTCATAATAGACTGAGATAGACATCTGTCATGTACGCATTTAACTCTGAGCTCTTTCCACTTAGAACCCATGAAGCTTCACTTCTCCCCTAACAATGAAGGAGACAACGTTGCTAATGTATGTGGAAGAGTGCTGCCTCTCCAATGATGAAACCGAACAGGGTCAAAGAACATATGTAATCTCCAGACACAATAAACGATGGACTTGCCTTTGTCCTCCCTGTATACTGCTTACAATCTCCAGGTGCACACTTTAAGGTCTTACTGTGTTCCACTAAAACTGTTAGGTTTGCCTTTTCACTGAAGTGCTATTCTTACTACTTTGCGACTAATTAAAATGGTTTTATGAAATACTTCTGGCAAATACACCCACGTCTCCCATGGTACCGCTGCACACCCAAGCTGGCAAAGCATAGGATTGTATGGGGAGAGGCAGGAGGAGGCAAGTCTGATACAAAATCCATTGATGGCTACTCTCATTTGTCCTAATGGACTTCTGTTCAGGATTATTTGGCTCATTAGAACAAGCGAGAGTCTGCCACAGGATCCCTGATCTTTGTTAGCAGATGTCTGCCTTTGGACCATATGTTGGGTATAATCACTTTCAGTTGCCATTTCTACTGCATGGTGAGCAATTTGGCAACTACCTTCTCTCATCTGAGAGGCATCTGGCACAGACAAAAGCAAGCCCTGTGGATTTTTCTTTATCAAAGAGAAAGATATTGAAAACAAATTCTGAATATCAAAGACTGCATCTGGAACGTACTGATAGAGCTTCCACAGCTATTTGCGTATTTTTCTTCAATTATTTAGTTTCCTGTGTGCACAATTATTATAGGAAGTTCATAATATACAGAAACATTGAGATATGTGACTGCAGAGAAAGTGAACAATAATTTAATTGTATCATGATTTTCATCAAAACAATGGTTCCTATATTGTTCCAGGGTTCAGGACTCCCCTCACCTGTTGCACTGTAGTCACTTACTTCATGCCCCATATTTGCACTTCACTATCACCATCATTTGTTGGTCTTTCTGTATCTTTTGGTCATGAGCACAAAAGAAGCAACAGAAAAAGCACCAAGGGAAATTTAGTGGAAAATTAGTAATTAATCTTCTGTCATTTTTTAGTCAACTCTGTGCAGTGTTAAATGTTTGTGATGAAATGCATCAGAACTCTGAAACTGCTCACAAATATTCTTCACAGTCTTTTTTGCCACTTTTCAAATAGTTCTGAGAAATAAGAGTTAAATTTCTTTCAGTTTTGACTAACTCTTTTGATAGATGAAAGTAAACCAAAACCAGTGTTATTCACACTGCTTCCTTAAAAGCCCTGATACACCATCTATTTCATTTGGCAATGATTAGTAGTAATGTGTTCTTTAAGGCTTCTTTTTTGTTTGAAGCGCTTTATCGCTATAGGACTACTCCTTCCAGACACAAGACACAACGGTATTTTGACACGTTATATAGCAAAGCTCCAATTTGTAGCAATATAAATAAATCTTCCCTTTCTCTCACACAATAAAAAACTACGGTGTTGCTGGCATAGCTGTGGGTACATTGGGGACTTCTGCCAACCCAGCTATGCCAGCGCCACAACTTACTTCTGCACGTCTTTGACCAATGCAATTACCATTTTGAAAGAACTTTGGTCTGTGGGAACTTCTGGTTAAGAGTTTCATTTCCTGATTGAGGCTCAAATTCTGGTTTCCAAGCACGGTGATACAAATCCAGTGCAATATCAAACACCAGGATGATTCCAAATGCCAGGTCTATGGAGGAAAGTTGCTCGGTAGGTTGCACACGAACAAAAATGAGAGTAGAATCTGAATCTGAACTGCTGAGGAGAGAGCACCACAAAGATTCACTTATTCAAAAATTCATCAAAGGCAGGCAGACTTCACTCAGCATGAGTGAAGGTGGCAGACATACGACAACGTTTAAAACAAATACAGTCACAGGTGTTTTAATCAAATGGTGGTTCAAATTTAATTGAAATAAACTTAAGAGTTCTCAACTTCATTAATTGTTCAGATCTGTACATACAGCATGAATGGGAGGAAAGAGATACGGGCTGACGAGGGGCATATTAGAGAAAGCGTCTGAGGAGCTTGTTTCCTTAGCAATTTACAAAGCAAATGAAGGTAATCTGAAACTTCAAATCTTACAATATCTGCTTTATTAGACTTTAGTTTCTTGTTACTCTTTTCTCATTAGAAAACTCTTTTAAACACTAAAACCTCTATATAGCTCCTTCACCTCTTTCAGATCCCTTTCTCTAAACTCTTAGGCATATATTAGACTTTAAACTTGGTACATGAATTAGTTCCTTGTGATACTGTCCCACAGCGGGTATTTTACTGGTCTAATAAAACCACAATGAAATTACTGTACACAACTTCATATCGAAGCCAAATTATTGATTTTTAGGGCTTGGTTTCCAACCCAAAAGTGGCAGTGTGTGTGAAACCCATGCAACTAGATCCGTCTTTGGCAAAGGACCAGCCAGCCATAGCGACATACTGTTCCAACATTACATTTTCCTCCACTGCTCCAAGAGTCAGGAAATGATGTGTGCGTGTGGGTACATATAGTATAGATGTCACTCAATCATCCTCCACCTCTCTAATTATTTTTATTGAACCATTGCTTTTCAAACACAGAGATGCCAGGACTGTAAGAAGGATGATGGCATCTCAGTGGGGACATGACAATAAAGTAATATAGTACTATAGTTTGATGTCAGAACCAAAGTGTCATTTCTCCAGATTGAAGGGCTTGGGAGGAGGCTTAAGTACCTGATACAATTAATAACACAACCCAAGTGACCTTGTCTGTATTACAGTATTAATCTCTACATTAACCTTGCTTCAATATAAGGAAAGGTTTGAGAGTTGGCCTGTGAATATGTGTTCATGAAAGAGTTCACACTGTAGTCATTGCATCCAGGACTGAGCCAAAATAATTCCCTTCATTTCAATAAACTTGGAATGAAAGTGCAATAGTTCATTCATACAACTAATTGGTGGAAAATTTCATAATATACTATTAGAGGAATATTTCAGTGCTCACATAAAATGTAAAGCATATAGAAAACATGAAGTAGTAAAGTAAAAACAATGCATAGGAAAAAAATAATCCAAGAATTCAGATCCCATCCTGAAAAGTATTCCTAAAAGAATAGCTTAAATGTTATATGAAACTGAAGTACTTATTTCCCCTTTCTTTTAACCTTCTGAAGACAATGGAATATGAGGAGAGAAAGAACAGCAAAGCATGTAGTAGGAAATTAACTAGAAGGAAGAAAGTAAAGTTAAGAAAATGGAGAACTATTGAATCTTTATGGAACTCGGACCTTTAACTTATTTTTTTTAATTTAGTTTCCTTCTTCACTTAAATCCTCTTATTTCCAGGAAACCTTCATAAATGATTTGACACTTTTCCAACCAGTCTTTTCTTCATTACAACATATCAATGTCTCTAAAGAGGCTTAGTTTTTACGTGAAAACAATTTTTGAACATGGATGGATTAGCAGAGAACTTTTCAATTCACACAACAAATACATGCTTATATCAGACAATGTCTGTACCACCTACTTGCTACCTAGACACAGATTATTCACCACGATTTGTCATCCTCACAAAACAAGCAACTGTACTGCCTATGCAATACTCAAGATACTGAAACATAAAGTATATAAAACGAGTATATAAAAAGTGTTTTGCAGATACTCATGGGAGTAGCAGTTTTTTAACTAGCAGAAGAGGACATTTTGCAAAAGCTTTTAGAAGCCATTAGCAAAATAAACTGTCCTGTCATCAGGGTGTCCAGCCTAAAAAACATGCATTCACGGTATCCGTCTAATTATCGTGATCGTTCAGACCAGATATGAAGCTGGGAATGCCACATGGTCTCTTCTGTTTACAGAGGAACTCACCCCAGAAAAGATAAAAAACGAGAATGCATTTTGTACAGAAATATGGGAGCTATAATGACTCACCATGGGAATAAGTAAGTAGTAAGCAGTAAGTTGTGCTATTATCTTTTATCAACTGACTCTTAATGTATGTTCAGTGCATCAATTTGATCTTAAAGCACTGCTTTTTTGTCTTCTACATGCAAAAGCTCTCTGCAAACCTTTGAAAACAATTTCCATAATGCACCCATCACACTATGTTGTATGATCTTAAATATTTTCCCCTCCTACCATTCTAAAGTCTATGCTGCTATTTTAGTCAGATCATTGCATTTCCATACATGAGGAAAAGGCTGAAGAAAACTGAAGTCATATCTCAAATGCCTGTTCTCTTGCTCTCATTCATAATTCTATGCACAAATCATATCAAAGAAGATTCTGAGTCTAGTAACTCCCATATATAATTCTTTGATTAAGACTGAGAGTCATACATTCTGAAATTGTCTCCAGTTCAAAGCTCCCTTTATTTCATAATGCTTACAACATTTCTTCATTACTTCTAAGGAAATCATCTGAAGAACAGATATCTAAAATTGGAAACGGTAATCTGCTTTTGATGGAAAATCAGAGACCAGTAGGCTGTCTTCCTTATGCAACTGTAATCCCAGTCCATTCATTCTGAAGATTTACAACAGCTAGAGTGAATTAACAGTACTCTAACTGTAGAAATTGCCTCCCAAGTTCACGTAATCAGAGTCTGAATTCAATATACAGTTCCATGTTGAGTAAGCAAAAATAAGCTAGCAAATATGCAGCCTGTCAGTTCCAATGAACCCAGGCTGAAGAGAGTTGACAGCATATAGTCTCTCATACAGCTAAGAAAATTATAGATTGTAGCATGAAAGATTACACATTGTTGAGCAGTGTCAAACCACATTGGCAGTTTGCACATGTCAAATCTGTAATTACATAAGGATTATTGCTAGAAAAGCACAAGATCTGGGTGATGTGAGCTGAGTTCCAAACTCAGCCGTTCATCTGACGTATTTAGTGCATATATGCACTTTGGATTAAAAAGTAACTGTGTTTCAGTGAATTTGATTTTTCTTTTGCTATTTTTTGTGATTGTGGCTCCAGTGCCATCACTGATGCTATATTGCAGTCTCTAAAGGATAGTCCTCCGCTCTGAAAGCATCATCTTGTGACTGTCCATGGCTGAAAGCATGCATACACAGGAGCTCACTGATTCTGGCATGCCACACCAGCACCTGTACACTAACAAGAAGCAAGACAGACCCTGCTTCAAACTTCCTTGCCTTTGCCAGTGGAAGACAGAGTTATAATTCTGTTTTAAATAGGATGCTTACTTTTTTTTTTTCAGTGGTGCAATGGAAGAATACTACCAGTATTCAGCTACCACAAGTAGGGGAAAATAACACAGCATAGAGAAATGGAAAAGAAAATTGTAGAAAGGTGCAACTGGACTACTTGGGGATCAAGAGAGAAATGAAGCCTGTCATAAGGCTAAATTTCATCAAGGTCACTGAGCTGGCTGACAGACCTCACCACCATCTGCACAGCTTTGAAACAACAGGTGTATTTCTGGTGCTCAGACAAGCTGTGACTTTACAGGAGCCTGTGAACTAACAGGTGACCTCAGGCTGAATTTTAATAGTCATCTGCTATAAGCAATTGCTATTAGCTTTTTAATGAACTTTAAAATTTGTGAAAATTTACGCAAACAAATTGTTATAAGTAAGTAAATTATGGATGTTGCTTTCAGGGCAAATAGATGGTTATTTCTTTGCAGAAAGAACAACATTACAGCAATCAGAAGTTAACACAAAAAAAGCAGAACCCAAATCTTCACAGGTGTTATCAAAAGAGAAAAAAATACAGAATAGGAGTCTAAACAATGGCTAGAAAACCTTCCAGATCCAGTCTAGAAACCTCTAATTTCAACATTAATAGCATCTGGCAACTTTTATTTTTGAATTTTGATGAAAGAAAGAAATCCATACTTCTGTAAAATATTTACAGACATTTTTCTGATAATCTGCTGCTAGTGTTTGTTAATCCTAACAATCCTAACCTGGCCAATGAAACAATAAACAAGCCAGTGTATTCCAGCACCAAGGGAAGCAGAGACTATGCCATGTGGAAGTTACAAAGAGAGACAGGAAAAATAACAAAAAATTAAAGCCCTGCTGTTGACTTTGTCCCAACACTTCAAGTTATATAGTGCAGGCAGGATTTTTTTCTCCTGTTCATTCAGTAGCTGAGCTACCCAACAGCAGCTACATGCAATGGAAATACTGGGATATTTCGAACAGCATTTGCCAGCTAACTCGAAACAAGAACAGAGAGATGGAATTGCTCCATGACTGTTTTGAAAAAAAGAAGCACTCCTTTTGCTTTATTGTACTTCTAACTTGCTTCAGCTTATACAGCAGGGCACCTTTCTACAGCTTGTTACCTTCGGTAGAAGTCTGAGACTAACAGCTTTAAGAGCAATGCTGGTCTGAAAGGGCACTTCAGTAACGCCTTCTATTTCATGTGGTTCCTGTGCCTCTGGACCATCACAGACTATATTACCAAGACAAACAGTGTAAAACTCATTGATGGTGGAAAAAAGCAATTATCTATTCTTAAACATAAATTTAGTTTTGCATTTCTCAGTACAGTTCAGCTTCTGGAGCCATGTGTTAGGACCTAAGAGGCAGCAGTTCTGCAGCAGAGGAGAATCCTCCAGGTAGTTCAAATTGAGAGCATCTTGGGAAAACATATGCTTAATATATAACGATCATGTTTCACATGCACAGAGACAATACTACTAATTAGTTCACTTTCATTTTTACTAAGGTTCACTTAGTTCACTTTTGTATTACAATGGTCATTCACACTTATTCTAGGTAGCATCTTAATAATAGGTTGCCAGTCAGTAAATTCTTGCTTAAAAAGCGAAATGCAGCTTTAAATCAAGGACAGGAGTTAGACTAGCTGTTAAGGCTCTGTCTGATAATCTGTTGTGGTTTACCAATAGCTCTTATCAGAAGAAAATACAGTAGTCTGATGGAGTGAAATAAGAAGAAAGAACAATTGCAATGAAGAGTAAAGTGTCTACAATTTGCATACGAGGAAAAGTGAATCTGAATTTTGGATCTCCTGCTGTGCATAAGGCTCTCAGAAAGGCTCCACTTGCAGCCTGCAAGATTTTTCTTTGTGGAGGCTTCCTGGAGGGTAAAACACTTGGGCTGTTCAATCATGAACTGCAGAAACAATGTTTAAAACCACAGAATTACTATATGGAGTCATATAGTCAGTGCTGCTCTTTCAGAACAAGTCTCTTTCCCTGCTCCAAAGTGCTTACACACACCCTCGTAACTTACACACCACAGCCACGAGGCTGGGGCTCAGGCATGGAGAGCAGGCCTTAAACAATATAAAAACATGCACTCAATGGGTATGAACTCTGTAGTTCCTCACTATTTTAATATTAATATTTGGCTTAAGTCTCAATTATTTTCATCCTCTTCAACATCCTCAAACTGTTCCAAAGAGTAGCCAGCAGTCTGCTGCTTTTCCAAAGCTCTTCACCCTTTCCACAGGTTTCCACCTTCTCTCATTACCTCTTTTGATTAGTGCCCGTGCTACACCCAAACACCGGGGCTTTTCTGACATCTAGGTGCTTCTAAAATTATATGTCATGTATCTTTCATACTAGGCCAGGAACTGATGAAAACTTGACTTAACTAGCTGAAATCATGCTTAGGGACAAAGATTTGTTGCCATTCCCTGTTGAGAGTGGAGACAAGAAACCAGTCCCATTTGCCGAAACTCTGAAGAATCTGAGCTGAGCACACCAGTCAGAAAGAGATGTTTTGATATTTGAAGAAAGCACTCATTTAGTAGAACGGGAACAAAACCCTGAAGGCAATTTGGGGCAGTGATTCTTCCGAAAGGAGATACTCTAGAAGACTTAAGCAATTTGTTACACTTCTTTCAGACAGACAGTTGTTTTTTTTTTCAGAGAAAATTAGATCATTGTAGTGTGGTAAAGTGATTTGTATGTCTCAGGACTAGCCCAAAGGAACTGGGACAGAGCATGATTTTAAAAATTAAATTGAAGATTACCTAGAGACGGAGCTGCTCAGAAAACAGCGTCCTGCTTGAAAACAATATTAATAATAATATTGTTTCCATTTCAATCAACCCCAAAAGAAAACAAAATAACAAAAAAATCAAGTTTATCATGACTCAGTTTTGTACAAATTTTCACATTAGGAGCAGTGAAACATGACATTTCAGAAGTAATCTAGACTTTAAATATTCTGCACAGCTGCTCTGTGAAACTGGCCTTCTTGTTAAATCTGAAAATGCTTAAATTGTCTAGCTTCCCTCAGCAACCTCTGAAGATGCCAGAGTTTGTGGCTTCCTGGCAGTAAGACGGCACCAGTGGGACTACTCCAGCTTCCCAAAATCAATTTCAACATGTCCAGGTTCCCAGTCTTAAGTCTATAATGGGGAGGGCCTCAAAAAATTTCCTCTGTCTCCAGTCAGGATTTCCAAGGCTTTTAGGCAGGGCTGAAAGCTGAATGCAAGTTAACAACAGGCTTCTCCCTTGAAGGCTGGTATCTTGGAAGCACTGGCCAGGGACCTGCCACAGTCTGCCTTCTTCAACCACTGGCTTCACACCAAGATGTCTCACCAGGAACAGTGACCAGGTGCCACACAAGCCAGAGGGTTTGGTCTACATATCCAAGACAGGCCCACAGTGTGGGTCATATCTGGTCACTGCCAGTTTTCTGGCAAGGCAGGTTACAATTGGCCCTGAAAACTTGTGATATTTTGAATTCATTCTTTTGCATTGTATTAATGAGCCATTTCCATGAAAGCACACTTTCTGACCAGCACTGCCTGATGATGGTCTGAATTATGGTCTGAATTCAGATTGTCAAGAGCTTGACTCAGTTATTCACACTGTGATGGGGGTATACACTAGGGTATCTCAGCTTTCAACTGCTGTCCCAAAGTACAAGGATCTCCCATGCTCCCATATATCCTCTATAGTATCTGTCAACTGCACAGGGACGTGTATACATTAGGGTGCCCCACAGGATACTCTAATGAATAGGAAAATTAAGTATTAAAATTGATCACTTGTATCTATCATTGTCATGCTATCTCAGCAAATGACCTTATTTTCCAAAAATCACGGAACCAGATTTACCCCTTTAATTATTTGCCTTCGTTAGCAAAGCTCATGTAGTAATAAATAAAACTGATCTCCTTAGTTGACTTTTGTTATCATTAACAAGGTCTTACCTGTATTGACAGGGCAGGCATGAGCAGTCTTTTCTCAGACAGTTCATCTTACAATGAGTATTTTATAGCAGCCATCATTTGGGGCTTTCAGTGCCATATGTTCAGACAATGTTTGAACACTCATGCACAAAGCAGGTCCAAGCTGACCAGCTTGCTCAAGGCTTATGTTCAGTCAAATTCATTCCAACAAAGGAATTTTCATAGAGTCTGGGTAGCCTGTTCCAACTGGCTAGCCACTCTCAGGATAAAAAATTATATCCTCAGAATCAGCATTTCCTATGTTCCAGCTTGTGTTGGCTGCCTCTCCTGTCACTGAAACCACCAGCAGAAATTCTGCCATGTAAAAGTAAAATTAAATTATTATTCTAACACGAGCAACATTTAGATGTCAATGCTCTTAGGAAAGCAGTAATTTCAGAAATGTTGTTAACTAATGTGTAAAATATAATGAGCACCACTAGATTGCTGTTTTCCTATATTGTTGATAAGAGTTCTGAAAATGTTTGGTGTTTCCTATCAGCCACCTCAATGAAACTCGCTTTTAGGTACATGCTGGAGATACATAGAATTCTTCGTATTTATGCTTCTATGGTTATTTGACAATATGAAGTACAATTTTTTCTATATGTCATATGAAATCTTAATGCTAAAAACCCACTTTTTCAGCATTTCAGGATTGGCCTAAATTCACAGTAGGATAGCATAAGATGCTTCAGAGAGATTTTAGCTGTAAAAAATTAACAGGGAACCAAACAATAAGACTTATCAGAAATTATCTAATCTTCCGCATATGTTTTTCCAATACAATGATGTTTAAGTCAGCTCAGACAGAATGGCAACACTCCTAGGAAGATGTACTTCTGTTTCCTTCTTCTTATGTATTAACTTCTCTTTGTCTAATAACATTTCCTAAGATACTGTACAGGAGTTCAGTAAGTAGCTATAAGTAGTACAAAAAAAGGATTAAATATTTCACAGTAAGGCTTCTTTGGAATTCACATGTCAGATAACACTGCTTTTTAAAAGCGGCAATCAGTATGAAGCAAAGTGTTAATTTACATTTGGTTCTTAAGACAATACGACTTATTCCTAAGTTCTTAAATTCTGGTTAAGTCTTATTGAGGCCAGTAACAAGTGGTGGCCCACAGGGGTCAGTACTCGGCCCAGTCTTGTTTAACTTCTTCATCAATGACCTGGATGAAGACTTAGAATGTACCCTCAACAAGTTTGCTGATGACACCAAACAGGGAGGAGTGGTAGATACACCAGAAGGCTGTGCTGCCATTCAGCGTGACCTGGACAGGCTGGAGAGTTGGGCAGAGAGGAACCTGATGAGGTTCAACAAGGGCAAATGCAGG
>Ga0065711_1038821_pt1 | contig 18376 bp, 10 predicted proteins | sample Hoacrofraction12_FD_59098 | JGI IMG/M metagenome (GOLD analysis project Ga0065711, IMG submission 59098) | Hoatzin crop microbial communities from Cojedes, Venezuela - Epithelial fraction 12 v2 (version 2) | ecosystem: Host-associated > Birds > Digestive system > Esophagus > Crop | place...
GAGGGAAGAAGTTCTTCCTCATGTTCAGCTGGAACTTCCTCTGCTTCAGTTTGTGCCCGTTGCCCCTTGTCCTGTTGCTGGGCACCACTGAAAAGAGTCTGGAGTCAGTCACAACCCCAATACTTCCGCCCCGCAATTCAGGCAGTAATTTACTGATGAGCTGGATTACGCATTAAGTTGGTGCAGAGACGATGGTGGGACAGGCTCCTGCAATGCAGCGGGTAGAGACGCCAGCAGTGACTTTCTGCTACGCCTTCCCCCAGTCTGACACGGTTCTCACTGGACCTGGCGCAGGCTCCCTAACGGTGGTTACCACTTCGGCTGCGGTCACTGCTGGCTGGAGGGTGCTCGCGCAGGCGCAGCCGCGGTGCTGTGATTAGTGACTACGCCTTTGTGCGCCTGTACTGCTGGGTAATTCAAGAAAGATGAGGAGCTACTGGAGAGAGTCCAGCGGAGGGCTACAAGGATGGTGAGGGGACTGGAGCATCTCTCCTACGAGGAGAGGCTGAGGGAGCTGGGCTTTGTTCAGCCTGGAGAAGAGAAGGCTGAGAGGGGACCTAATAAATGCTTACAAATATCTGAAGGGTGGGTGTCAGGAGGATGGGGCCAAGCTCTTTTCAGTGGTGCCCAGTGACAGGACAAGGGGCAATGGGCACAAACAGAGGAAGCTCCAGCTGAACATGAGGAAGAACTTCTTCACTCTGAGAGTGATGGAGCCCTGGCACAGGCTGTCCAGGGAGGTTGTGGAGTCTCCTTCTCTGGAGATATTCAAGATCCACCTGGACAAGGTCCTGTGCAGCCTGCTCTGGGTGACCCTGCTTCGGCAGGGGGTTGAACCAGATGACCCACAGAGGTCCCTTCCAACCCCTGCCATTCTGTGTTTCTGTACTTGTCATGGTCTATATGTACCACCTACAGACAGGGTCAGGTAGCTGGCGTGTTAGTGAATCGTGCTCAGAGAGCAAAGATTCAAAGAGAGCAGGTAAAATCTCTTAACCAGAAAATTCTCACTGGATTAAATCTAAATTAAATCCTTCTTGGTCCTTCCTAAGAGCTAAGTAGCCCTACTGAAGCTTTTTTTTAATTTTAACTCTTAAGATGTCTTACATATTCTCTACCCAGGGAATATCTACTAATAAGGTCTGAGCACTCTCTTGCAATTTCTTTTAAAGCTAACTAACACTAACCTATCCCTAAAGGGTTGCTTTGGCTTCAGGACTCCACCTTAATTACTATAACTTTACTCATACTGCTGGTTTATGTATGACTGGGCTGTCTTCTGGCTTGATGCCTTCTTTCCAGACGTGGCAGGTTCTGGGATCTGGAGGAGTTTCGTTTCTCCATGAGAGTGGGGGAGAAGAGAAAGAGAAAGAAATGGTCAAACAGGTTAGCAAATTTCTCCATCCCGTCTGTTAACCCTCCAAATTTTGGAAAGCAGGGAATAAAAAAGAAGACTAAACTGAATGGGAACCTAAGGGTTTTGTGGCTCCAGGGAAGGATCCAGCTGAAGCATTTTCAGCAAGAAAATTTCCCATAAAATAGAAATTCAGATGGACTGAGACAATGCAATTGAGCTGACTTAGGCTAATAATGAAGGCTGGAAAAAGTGAGGGGAGCAGATTTTATGTCCTAACTTTCACGTTCACATTTTTAAAATAAAATAACTCACTGCAGGCATGCCACTTGCAGGGGTATGCTTGCAAGCTGAAAAGATTTGCCTCTTCATGCTGAGACAGGAGTTTTTACTGAAAAATTGACCTAGAACTGATTTCTTAAAAGGGAGAAAAGTTTATAATGGTAAATAATCCAAAGCTGAAGAAAACTATTTTTTTCTTTAAATATCCTTTTTTACTTGCCCTAAACTGATTTTCTCCACCTCTCATTTTCTATTTCTGCCATTAAATCCCAAAGTCAGGTTTTTACTGTGCTTCAGCCCTTCAGGCCGCGCCATTTTCTGACTCCTCAGCACTCCAAGGGCCTCTGCGGGAATTAAGTGCCTCTGACAAAAGCTCACATTTCTAGGGTGAAGGTTTAATTTGATTTTGGACTGTGTGACTGTGAGTGGATGAAAAAGCAAACAAGAACTTCCTCATGCCTCTGTATCAGTTCTGCTAATCGGAATAAGAGTAAATAAGTTGATTCGCTCGGTTACGGGTGGGAAATGAACTGAAGCAATCCTCCACCTGCAAAATGAACAGCCAAAAGTACCTTAGCCCATTGGGAAATAAGGAGAACAGCGATGTCCTGCTGGTCCAGGCCAGCCGTACGCTATTACCCTCCCCAGGCAGGAAGGCAATGCCAGGAAAGTTCGGATCAGCAGGGACTCCATGGCACCGCGCTTTTGTTAGAAAAGCTTAACAGTGAACGCAGGAGCATTTCTGGTTTTACACGGAAGGGTTGGTCATGGCTTTCTGGTGTAGCATATTCAGTTTATTGAATATGTACAGAGATGCAGTGAGCTGCTTTGGCAACTCACATATCCCACAGCCTTTCCTTTTCCCTTCTTCTGGGGAATCATTCACGGGTCCTTCCATACTGGACCTGTCCAGTGGCAGCCCCACAGTTTCTGTTCTTGGATTGCAGCAGCAGATCCCCAGAGTCTATATTCTGCTTTCAGCTCTACAGTCCCATGCATAGGTAAGGGGACACGCCGAGGCAGTCTTTCCCAAAATGGGGAGACAGTGCTGCCATCTCAACCAGCTCCCTCATAACACCCATCTGAAACAGGTTAGTACTTTTTTTTTTTTGTTAATTTAAACACAGATGGGTAAACTGGGTTGAGGGGGTCATCCCCAGGGCACGTCCTGAGTGGGCTGTCCGGCTGCGCAGAATGCCAGGCACGGTGCGGAGTGGTGCAGAGTGGCGGAGGTGTGACTCCCAAAGCGGCGCAATCCCACCGACGTACGCCATGCCCCAGCCCACCCGGGGAACCAGCTCAGCCCACGCTTCCTCGGGGATCCCCACCAAGCACACATTCCCGTAGAGAGCAAGCAGCACAGCTAGAAGCACTGCCCAAATTTCCTGATGTGTTTTAGTCTTCTTTGTCAGCGAAACCATACTTCTGTCCCAGGAATACCCCAGGGAGGCATAGCTTCAGCTGATGAGCTGGGATTAGAAGGACTTTATACAAGGCCTGTTTGATTAAGTGGCTATTATGAACTAAAAACTTGGTGCTTCCCATTAAGTACTCTCAAGTGCGTGTCCTCATTTTACTTATTCTGTGCTTGCATTATGCTTTGGAAGAGGCAGCCTGGCCTTTTTGCCTCATCCAGGCTCCTTTGCCAACACTAATAAGATGCTCTGTCTTGTTGAGTGATAGTGTAAGAAATACAATGCCCTGATGGAGCCTTTCCTTAAAGGTGTTTCTCTAAAATCACCACATCATCCTGTAGTTTATGCTGCATATTAGCCCAGCCCCTGAGAACTTTCTGCTCCTGAGAAGATCCTTCAGTGCCTCTCCCCCAAGGCACCTCTCTCCCTCCAGCAGATCAAAGCCTGTGCCACTCACAAAAGACTGAAGCAATAGCATCCTCACCTTTTGTCTTTGTTTCTATTACTATTCCAGTGTAGCTTAATTTGCTGTCTTTTGCAGCATCTGTGCTCAGGCTTCACTGATTTCCCATAATAGCCCAACATACTTTTTGTGATCCATGTTCAATTTATACGCACACCCCACTTTAATCCTTCTGTCCAGATCAGTTATTTCATACTTTTGTACTTCAAATTGCGTTCACCATCTGTTGGCTCAGTTGCCCTACATAAGCCAAACCCTCTGAAAGTATAATTGCAATATTGTTCATTATTTGCTGCTCCCTTTCCTCCCAATATACATAATGACAGCAAAATTGAAGAAATAGTTTAAATCTCATTTAAATTCCCTTCAGGTTTTTACACTGTGCTGATCAAAATAGTAGCTAGGGTCTTCAAAAGAAGAACCCATCCATCTCAGAAGAGCCTTGATGCCCTCAGATAGCTATCTGTGAAAACGAGTGAAGTTTCGTAGGACTGGAACATGGTGCACCAGCACTAACTAAGCTGACGGCAAATGCTATCAACACATCAGCATGCTGTTCAGTCATTGCACAGAAGAGTTCCAATCTGGTTAACCAGGATCTGATTTTTATACTGCTGCTTCTATGAAATAAACCCAAAACATTTTATTTTCTTCTTGTCTTATCTGTTCTGATCTCTAGTTCAGCCAATGCTCGTTGTTCTGGGATTGCGTGCTCTACATGACGCTTGGGCATTTTTTCAAACATCTGCAGAGCAAGCTTGTAAGCACCAACCCACTTCCCCAGGGATAACTACTCCGTGAGCTTTGATTTAAATTTTGCTACAGTCAGGAGGCCACCCACAGATCGCAGGTTCTGCCTGACCTGCTTCACTTCTGCCTCAGCATCAATAGCAAGAGCAGAGGTAGGGAATAAGTCTCCGGTAAGACTCACGGGTCAGTCCAGGCCTGGGTTTGCATTTACCTTTAGGACTTACGGTGGGGAGAAAACTGCTGAGAGCCACGTGAAGCACCTCTGACAAACATCAGAGGCACACGCTCCAGCGCAATACATTTCACCAGCGCGCACCTCCTGGAGGAGCAACTTCGGTGGAGATAAATAAGACATGTAATTTCTTGTCAGGCTGTTGCATTTCCCATAGCTCGTTTTAACAATTACACTCCGTGACTTTTTTTATTAAACAACTGAAAAGAACAGATTCTTGTAACCTAGGAAGAAAAATTGCCTGGAGAGATGAAACATACCCAGACTTAATTTTCTCTCTTGCGCTTTTTGAGGTGTTTGCAATGAATGTGTTTTCAGCACAGCAGCCAATAACGAGACCTGTGGTTTTGGCACTTCCTTTGCCGCACTCACCTCCTCAGCAGCCAATTTCCGAACAACCAAACCCAGGCGGAATAAAAGGGCCCATACAAGCCGTGGCTTTGATTTTTGCTGTTAAAAGAGAGGGCACAACTTTCTCCCCTTGAAGTCAGTGGAAACACTGCCATAGATTGCAACAGGAATCGTTAGATTCCCATAATTATTTCATATGCAGCTTTCTCTAAATCTTATTTTTAAAGCAATTAATGGAAGAAGTGATCGCCCTTTAGTAAGCAGTGTCCCAATGCGAATCGTAATCAATGCTTCTTCCAGTTGCTTCTTCGCACTGATGTCTGTATCAATTAGAGGCTTCTTCTACAGAAAGGTTACACAAACACAATTTTATTTCTTGTTATTAATTATTTTTCAGACAGCTCCAAGTTTTAGGAGCGTGTCTGGACTTACAGCTTCAGTAATGGAGTTGCTCTTGTAAGGAAGAGGCTGGCTTTAAGGCTGACCTGGCAAATATATATTCAAGGAGCACACATGCTAAATGCTTCAGCACTTCTCTTTGCTTGCGAGACCAGAAGGTTGCACATAAAACACACTCCAGCATTCATGACTATAACTTCAATGCTTTTTTAAACAGTGATGTTTCTGAACTCAAGATCAACCTGTTGTAAACAGACAATAAGATCAATCTGAAATCCTATTTGTTTGCTCAACTGAGGCACCTTTGAAACCAAACTAAAATGTAGAAGGAAAAAATCGAGCTGTCTTTGAAGACCAAATAGAGATGGATACAACTGAAAAATAGATACTCAGGCAGACCTCAGCCTGTCCTCTATAAACATCTACATTTAATTCCAGTTCAACAGGATGTAACATGGTATCCTGGTGACGGAGATTATTGAAATTTCCAGAATAGATTTGTCTGGTTTGGTGCTGAGCACATGTTAAAAATGGGGAAGATTAGGAATGGAGAAAGGACGGGCATATAAAGGCTTTTGTTCCACACAATGTGCATATGCGTCATTAAAAATGCATCTAGCTATATCTGGAATATTTCTCTTGTGAGGGATAGAAAGACAATCCCCTTGAGACAGCTACTACAGTTTTGTTGGGAGTATTTTTTCCAGGCAGAGCAATCCGAGTCTTCCCCAGTACAGGTGCTTTTGCTGGCGTCAGTGCCCGGGCAGAGCAGGTCCCTCACGGCAGAAGCAGCATGGCTCAGGACCTCCAAGCAGGAGACTCGATAGAGTACATGATTGATAAACTCAAAGAAAGACTTTCAGAAGTAAGTGCTCAGCATTGAGACTGCTGCTGAGTTTCAGGGTGATTTTTTTAAGGCAACACCTAGGTTATGAGAATGAAAATATGGCACTCCAGACTCTCAGCCATCTGAACATGGCGGACTGGGAATGCTCATTTCTAACATTTCTCACCAGGGTGAGTATAGATTTCATTTCTCACTCTACACTAATCACTTGACCAAGCTGCAGTCCAATGTTTAATGTGTTAGTCACACTGGCTTGTGCAGACTTGGGGTCTGTAGTCTATCATATGGTGACCTTTATGACTGGCATAGCCTTAATAATGATGGAAAAGGCTGATATAGAGGTATTCACATTATTATTTTTAGCACTAGGCAATGGGATAGCTGAAGGAGTAGTAAGATATGAGTACAGTGGCATTTACTGTCCCTTGTGGTGATTTGTTGTACAGTTTATTTTATTTTTTTAAGGACAAGGACAAAAAGTTGGCTGGATAGGTAGCTGAGAGGAGGTAAATGCTCTGCTTTAGGTGAAGGAGTGCTCAGAATAGAGACATCAAGGCTGAAATTCCTCGCATCAGCTGCTTGTACAGATTTTCCCAGCATCCTCATTCCCCTCCAGAAGCAGTGAGCTGAGAGTTTGTACCTCAAAATGAGGGATGAGCCAGTGACATCCTGAAGTCTTGTAAAAGCTTCATGTTTGTTAAGCTCAACACGGAAGATACTGAAATACTCTAACAGCATAAAGACATCAAAAATGACCAGGAGGGTCCAGCCCACAGGGAGTTTGCAACAGAAGATGCTGACCTGTGAGCTGGAAGGTCTTTGCTCCCATGAGGAGCCCTAATAGCACACACTGTATTCCTCATTGAGACTGGTCTCACCGATCAATGCCCTCCCCACCTCCCATAAGAAATAAATGAAAGGAATCAATATTTCTTCATTCTAATTTTGCCATTTGCTAGCTTTCCTTGCAATTTTTTACCTCTTTCCACCTTCCAAACTGTCCCTTCTTTCTATAAATATTATCATCTGTTCAAAACATTTTCCAGTTACTACATGAGCTGTATCAACATCCCCCAGAAGAGTAAGAAGCTGTGATTTATGGGTGAGATCCTCGCCACTGTGAAGGGCTAACCTGAACCTTGCGTGCTACTCCAGCTCCCAGGCTGACCCTCAGTGAAAATTAATAGCTTATATCTACTTAATATTCCTTTCCAGTACATTGTCAAATCATTTCATCTGTGTTTAAATGGATCAGTGGTTTTCATCTTCAGTGCTTCCTCATTCCTCTTTTGCCTTTTACTAATCCTTGGCTGTTTCCAGGTGTTTTTTAAAATCATAGCAGAAACTCCTTTTGTTCATTGCTTTTATTGCATAAGATTCTTATAAAGTTGGAGGTAAAGAACAAGCACCACATTAACACATCTATGTTCTCTTGCTCCGACTGAAAAAGTGGACCACATCTATACATTTTATGAGTTAGATTACAGATGTGGCAGTGTCGTCATTTGCAGCTAATCAAAACACACAGCTTTCCTAAACACACATATCAGTATTATTTGTCATGCAAGGCATTAATTTAAAACTGATGCATCTGTTGCAATCATTGGTGCTCAAGATGGAAAAGATCCATAGGGAGGCTTTCAGCTTTCCATTTAGTGCTAAAGCGGAACTGAACTCTATCAGATGTATTATTATTGTCATTATTATTTAATATCCCCCTCCGCCTCCGCTGTGCGCAAGCCACTTAACAGAAAACACGAGTACAGACCTTGTCTCAGATTGCTTGCCATCCAAGTGATGGACTAGATGTCCAAGTGACAATAAAACACACACCACAAAGAGAACGGCCAGGATCCTCTTGGCATGGCTGTAATGGTCCTCAGGAAAGGCAGGGCAGCTCGCTGGCCGTCACAGCGAGATTTTGGGTTTATTTTGCTGTTGAAGTGCAAATATGATGGTACAGCTGTGAGTTTTTGAGAATGGCATGACAGAAAAATGATTCAAGGAGTGTATTTGAGCACAAATGCTTTATTAGCATGGACACCAAAGCGCACTAGAAAGAAAGAAGTATAATGCAATATATTGAAAATGCTAAATAAACTGCTGCTGTCAGTTCCCTCTTTCAGAATGTGTTCAGATGCTCTGCAAACACCGGGTAGTATCTAAGTCTTGTATGCCCTCGGGCTTGTATTAGCCATGCTTCCAAAGTCAGGGACCTCTTTATTTCAGGAGTGCTCAAGCTGTCTCCAGCTTGAAGTCTGTCCTTGTGCTGTTTCTGCAGGACTCACATGCCTGACTTCCAAAAAAATGACCCTGGCAGCCACGGCTCGGACCTACTTATCTTTAGGAATGCATTTTCTTTATAACAGTTTGCAGGTTACAGAACTGCAGAGATACTGAGTTTCCAAGAGAACCTTATGTACATTAACCTTGGCAAAGGCAGGGGACATTCTTTGTGCTTCCAGGTGACCCCTGGAGCCCAGTGATGGTCACATTCATCATCCAGCTGAGCTTTCCTCAAAAAAGCATATTTTGAACTTGTTCGCATCTTAATGAGTCATCTACGAACTATCAAATATTTCGCATTCTATATGGAGCATCTGAGTTTCCCAAATGACACCATCAGCTGGGGTGACTGCAAACATCGTAAATAATCTTCTCAGTTTAATGAGTTACCATACGAGGAAAGGCTCATCTACCAGGTAATGAGTCACAGCTTCACTTTGTTGTAGATCAGCTGAGACACTTGATTTACTGTGAGGGCTACCTGTATTAAAACTAATCAGAGGCTATCGAGGAAACCCAAACAGATCCAACCCACCACAGTTCAATCTCCCCACAAATAAAATGTACTCATAAATCAGGACAAGCATGTAAATGTGCCCCTCTAATGCTTCTATTAGGAAAACTAAAACCACAAAAAGCTTAGGAGGATGTGAAAACCATGGTAATGTCGGCAGTATTACACTATTTTGTAATATACAAGGAGCTGTAAGATACATTCTGTCCTTACAGCTGGCTAATTAGTCAAGATAGCGAAAGCAATTTGACAAAAATGTTGATGTCTCAATTTCCATTTTGAAATTTAAAATGGACATATTTTTACATTTTTTATTGAACTTCTTAGATAAACACAAAAAAAAGGTAGATACAAGGTATTAAAATCATCATCATAGTTTTTACTTACTGAAAGAAGAATTCTGATAGAAAATCAAGTAAACAAAATACACTGCTTTTAGTAAAAATTTACATAAAAAGCTGAGTTTCACAGAAATATGCATATTTAATATGGGGAAGGCATCTCTCACTAAAAAAAACAGTAAGGAAAATACAACATAAATACTTTGATCAGATCTTGTAACGAGATATTGTCAAGCAAACAACAGCATTAGTTCATGGACGGGCTACTCAGCTTGATCAAGAAAAGGCATGTTGATATAACTGAATGACTGCAGTGAAAATCACTCTCTTGAACGACTGTTATCACATCATGTTGTCCAGGTGGTAAATGAATATCCACGTAGTGGGGAGTGGAGACTCAGACCTTGTACTCAGGAGAGCAGCACCTCTAGAACTTCAGTCCACGACAAACCAGTTCAGCACCGCTGCAGTTTACGTAAGTCAACAAAGTTGAATATTATCAAAGCCAAATTTTTTCAGAAAACCTTGATTCTCATCCCCTTAGCAGATGTACAACTTCATTGCTCTGTTCCAAAACTGCATTTTTTCTTTGGTGCTAACAGAGGAAAGAATCAGGTTCCTTCTCCTTGTCAAAAGATTAATGATATATGTCCACATGGAGGAAGTTATGAAAGCAAGTTTTGTATAAGTACACTGGTTGCCTTAAGATGTTGTACTCCATTTTGCTTCAGTGTGATGTGCACAGACTATTTATAACAGTAAATGATTGCATTTAGGACAAAAATTCAAGAAAATCATTTATAACAAAATCTGCACTCAACGCCATGTCTCAGCTTCCATATACCGGTCACAAATCACTGAAGAGACATTTATGATTGATTTACAAGGAGATTTTTATATTACCATAGATATATAAAAATAACAGTCGCCTTCTGAACAACCGTCCTTCATCCTAATTATGCAGCCAAACATATCCTTGGTAATTGATAGTTAGAATGTTTTCAGAAAACGGACTTTGAAAGTCAGAAAGGAAGCTAAGGTAAAGGTGCAAGGGTGGATACTGGATGCTATTTACAAGTGGTTGTTGTTATTCACACATCTCCCAGGCAGACCAGAAGAGGGAATTGCGTTGCAGGACAATACAAGAGCTAGAGTAGGCAACAGGACACAGTCCCCACCTTTGTGGTGACAATATTGGCTGCGGTGGCTTTACGGCATCAAAGCCCACTGAGCCCAGGGGAACATCTCTGAAAACAGCATCTCAAGGCCATTTCTGTCATTGGGTTAGGTGCTGTCTGTAACTTTCTTGCGTAAGTGCGTATGGTCTCTTCTTGGAAAAAGAACAATTTTAGTGGGGGAGTGAATCCCATCTCTTGATGTACCATTGTACGCAAAAGAAGTTGGGACCAGTTTCTTAAACTGCCGGGGAGGGAAATTTGGATTGTGAGGGATTAGTTAGCTTTTAACCCATTTGAACTGGCTACACCATTCTCTGCCATGAGATAAGGACTAACAGCCAAACCTGCACTGCTGCACCCTCAACATTAGCAGAATGTCATTCCTGGCTTGCGAACAACTCTTCATGCTTTGAAAATGTAGGAGATAGAACTTGTGGCTCTTTCTCAGTGAAAAACCACTGCTGAGTGCTCACCAGTGGGTCACTCTACCTAAACAGCAAACACTAATGTGAGACATTTCAGGATACTTGCTGTAACCCAATTATTTTCTTTCTAAAATAGCAATGAAAAGTGGAGCAGGAATATAACTTTGATAAGAACCTGTCAGGCTTTTCCTCTCCTTGTTGCTGCTCTTCATTTTGCCCCATTTTCTCCATGTTCATTAAATGCTCTAGAATTACGGATCAGATGTGTTTGAGAAGCATCAAGATAACAAGCTCACAGATGTCCTTTAATAACACCTTCCTCTCCTACACCCTGACTTTTCCGGAGGGGTTCACGGGAGAGTTGTTCTGTTACAGCAATCCAAAATGTGGGCTCTGTTAGCTTTACGGTACGTAAATGAATGGGGCATTTTTTCCCTGCTGGCCTTGCTTATTTCAAGGTCAGGCAGAGCCACTCTTTGCTGCCTTACAGAGGCGCTATCAAATGGATTGTTTTTATTTTTTTGACCTTTCATTGCTTTGCCCTGTTTTCATATCAGAGGTCAGTCCAAGAGCAAGTGAATTCTCTTTATCTTCCTCTGACTTATCTGAGTTCCAGTAAGGTCAACAACTCCCTTCTCCCCTGCGTTCCTCCAACCTGCATTTTTATCATTACTTCAGAGATTAGACTCCTCCATACCAAACACTGTAAGGATCCTTCACAAGAGGACGTTTCTGCTGCGAAGACCTTGAGGATGAAAACGATGCAGCTAGCCTCAGGTACTCTTTGGACACAGCTTGCCTACAGATGCATGGGAAATCGGCAGCAAGGTCTTCCTTGCAGTGCCTTCCTTGCAGTGACTTCAGTAAAGGTTCCCCTCACACTTGATTTAAGTGTTTGTACCAGATGACCATTGCCTTAAACGCTAGTTAGTATACTCAGGTTTTATTTATTACAACAGGGTGTCACAGACATTTCAGTTTCACGTGTTTTCACAGACCCAGAGTAATTTAGGGATCCTGTTAATTCTAAAAGCTGAACAAATAAAGCACAGTAAGGGTTAATCAGTCTTCTCCAGAATAAAATACATTAAAAAAAATCCAACTCCTGTCTTGGGGTTCTTACTTGCTTTCTTTAGCCTTCTAACTCGCTTTTGAGGACCAAAGGCTGTCAAGAACACTGAAAGTCAACTACTACAGGCTCTCAGAGTACAAGACAGAAGACAAACATCTAATTTTGGCAAAAATGCTCACTACATACTCACACCACTGCCTGTTTTCTAACGCCATTGTTGCTTATTAATCTGAACCCAGAAGATTACTATTCAACTCAGGGATATGCGTCCAGTCAAAAAGATTGTGACTGACCTTACGGTACCTGCAGGCATTGGTACAGCTAAGGTGACAAAAGGGTGTTCTTTTACATCAAGCTTGCTCAACTGAAATTACATAAGTATATAAGGTAACACGCAACAATACTGTTAGCTGCTGCTAAGGAGAAGCTATTGACTTGAACTGGCATCGTACATCAGTTGAAGGGGCAAGAGAATTCAGTTCTGGCCAAAAAAGAGGCAACAAAAAGGCTGGCTTATGGGAGCTGGTTTTGTTTTGAGAGGCTATCGCACAACATCACAACACTGTCAACGCAGTTCTTCCCTTTTCTGTCTGTACCGATCATGCTTTGTGCTTGCTGATTGTCTTGATTCTTTCACTGATAACAGAGTACACTATTTTAATTCTTATCTGCTCAGTATTTAGCCTCAAACCGTCCCATGAACACCTTTACCTTAGCTTGCCAGAAGTAACAGCCTCCACAGTTGTACATGGCAGGTCTTTCATCTGCAACTACCACGTGTGTTACAGAGACTCTAATACCACAGATTCACCACAATATCACGCAGGAAAGTCACTTCCACTGGGAAGATCCAGCTAATAAAGCACAGCCCCAAGCCAGGTTTTTACCATCTCACAGATGTTAATAACATCTCTTCTGCAAAGAGATACACCAGTAATTTCAACAAACTCAGGAACTAGTACCATGAGGCAGATACATGCTGCACATAACGTCCAGACAAAAAAATATGACTGCATTGAATAAAGCAAGCGCAAACGGCAGATTGAAAGCATTCACACAAAAGTGCAAGATCAACAGAGAATGCAGTCATGGACAGTAAATCAAAGGCTCGACGGCAAGTCAGTCTGTGCACACATGGCTAGATTTCAAGATGCCATTGTGTATCGCTGTAAAGAATTTCTTTATAAAGGAGACAGTTAGATTTACAAGTCTCAGGTCCGTCGAGTTATTATCTAGCAAGAAGCATCAAGGCACAACTGTTCTGTGTCTGGCTGGAACTCCACTCAGTTGCAAAGCAAGTGCTTACAGCCCTCTTGGTCCAAAGCACTTTACGAACTTTCCTATAAAAGCTCTGCTGCATTTTGCTATTAAAGGAAGTCACGAGGTGGAAGCACTTAGAAGGCACCAAATTGTGTCCAGCTAACGTAAAAAAAAAACCAAAGTAAGGGGCCAAAATCAAATCCCAGAAATGATCTTTGGGCTGACCCACTAAGACTAATGCTGAGAGCTGGGCAGAAGTGTCCATGTGTCACCAGCAACTGCAGCTGGTGCGAGATTGCTGTGACTTCCTACAGAAGAGATGGCACCACCACTCCTTGTGACACCCCACCACCTGGAAGAGGAATGCTTACTGACTTCGGGAACATTGCCTTCTGCTGCATCATCAGCCATGGATGAGTCTGGCCAAGAATATCTTCCAGAGTGTGACAGCGGCAGGAAAGCACAACATTCGTAATAAGGTGTTCCTACCACCTGTATCTTAGTTGTTTAATAAATGCACATCAATTTACAAAATACAAAGATATGACATTCCATTTTTTATTTTTTGATTGACCAAATACAATTATCTTCTAGAATTAGAGCTTCAAGGTCTCACCCTTACAATAAAGAAATTAAATATTTGTACTGTATATTGACTTACAGTTTGGACAATCATTGCTTTATGAGATGCTGATTAATACTCAGGAAAGTGGTAGTCTATGGTCCAGTAATTTGCTTTTCATTTTCTGATTCTGCAAATTAACTTTCCTACTAAATGGGGCGTTAGGCTGATGTCAATATTTGCAGGTACTCCACAATTATACTGTGTTTGCTAAATCACATTGCTTTAATTCAAAAGTCATTCTGATTTCCATTTAGATCATGATCCTGCTGGGTGCTTAGTTCTCCTGTAAAATTGTCGCATACCCTCAGGTCTCATGGAGTCAATGGCATTAGAGATTACTCAGCTGCCTTCAGATCTGAGTCTCATTTATTTGGGGAAAACCATAATTAGAGGTCAGGAGCCAGGTTTACGCAATGTAGATTGCAGACAAGTCATCCAATTCTTGCATTTAAGAATCTCCTCTCTTTTTCAACTGTTTTCATAGTGGGAGATTTCAAGGTGAACCTGCGCCTCTTTTTAAACTAATGTGTCTAAATTTTCTGCAATTTTTAGCGTCAGTGAGGTGTTCTCCAGCCTTTCATCAGCTGGGGGAAGGAACAGCTATCTAATCAGCTTGTCTGAAGGAAATGCCTTTTTAATGAGTCCAAGTCTCCAGCAGGACTCAAAATAGCAAGGCAGTAAAGTCAGAAGTGTTTATGGAAAGAAATTGCGTTAAACCTGTTAGCAGAGTGGTATCTCGGAAATGGCAGCTGTTGATGTATCCACAAGATGTCCCAATCTCAACTGTCCTTACTGCTGTACGCTCTGGGCTGATGTCATGCTTATACCCCTATTCTACCCTGGTAGATGACTAAAATCCTTTCCTGTCACCACCCTCCTGTACCAGCTCATCCACAGGGTTTTGTACCAGCGAATCACAAAACAGAATTTCAAAGCCATCGCAAGGAAAAGCCTCTTGGCTAGAGTCCTGGGATTTCTTATTTATTTATGTGTGGTTCTTTACTCTTTGAACATATCTGAAGTTATTTCTCATTTTCTTAATATGTAAGACTTCCTTCAGACAAGTAGGACCAGCCAGGGGTGCAGATCTGGTGCCAAGGAGACATGATTTATGCTACATGCAAATCCATTTTGGCAGCACACGAGTTTTCCTTTCATCCAAATGGCTTAAAGCAAATGAAAACCAGCCTCAACACGGCTGCACAGTCCTGGAAAGAAACCCAAATGGGTGTAGTCCGAGAGTGATACCTGAGACAGCTGTGCCTGATTTTTAACTTCACTGGTGTAATTTTGAATGGAGCAGAATGCAAACCTCTCAGGAACATTATTTTCCAGCACCTACTGCAGCGCTGTGACATCCTCACGGCCAGGTGAAAGCACCTACTCCGCCGGATCAAGGGGCAGAACAAGCGTCAACCCAGCAGACCCAAGCAAGCACGCCCTGCCAGCAGCTCTCAAGATGATGTTCCTCAGTCATTCTTGCAATGATGCCAGGTTAACGGTGACTTGCAGCTAGGCTGGCACCCAGGGCCACCGGGCGGGAGAGGAACCCTAACCCTGCACTGCACAAACACCTCTCGTAAAGCCGTAGCCACAGGGATGGGTGAGCGTGCAGGCACTTAGGTGAGTATCAAACTCTGCTAGCTGCTCCTGACCTACAGCAGTATAAAGGAGAGCAGTAAAACACACAATGGCCCTGCAGAAAACGCCCAGACACCTACGGTGAGCAGTTTTGGTGAGGGAAGATAATAGTTCTGGTTGCAGCACTGCTTTTGTTGAGTTTTTTTAACACACACTACAGGACGGATATGTCTCCTGTGAGACCATCGTCTTCTCTTTAGTACCTGTCCTTGTTGTTCTCTGCTGCACCCTCAGCAAGAACAGGTACAAGGCGTGCCCACCGCTGCTCCAGTGCGGCTCTACTGGGGGAGGCACACGTTAGCTCCCTGGAATGTAAAATACGTCCGGAAGGTTTGGGAATACAGTTCCAATGGCAATTGTAGAGATTCCTAATGATACAGATCAGCTGCTTGCCTTGGCACATTTCACAGGAGAGGCTTCCACCAGCTCTGCTTAAGGAAAATCATCCTCTACTCTTCCTCCTCCTGTTACCAACACTGCTGATGGTTAAGCTTAGATTTTCTTTTCAAGTTTGCACTTTTGCCCCTTGAGGTGTAGGATTTCAGTCGAGTGCCTCACTGAGGTCCTCACCCTTCACAGCTCTCCCCCATTCCTCCTCCTCTGCTAGCCATAAACCCCATATACCATCGGCACTAGTTCTAGACGTGGATGAAAATCGTTGTGCCTGCCTAGTATCAAAACCCACAACTACACAGCTAATTTTCAGCAAGATTAACCACAAATAGGAGAAAAACAATGAACTGAAGCACGAAGTGTTTTAGGATGGTGACAGATCAAGAAAACTCTAGCTGTTAAGGTCACCCAAAGGTGAATATCGACACAAGCCCACAAGCCTTGCCCAAGCAAGACGATGTCCAGCAGACAAGATGTAATAAAGCTGTCTCCGGGGAGCCGACTTGTTAAAGATTGTGCTGTCCAACCTTATCTATGGCAGCGCGTTGCCTCCCAGCTATGAACGTTCAAGTGTTTATAAAAGTCTGATGAGGTATCTGCAAGACATTTAGCACAAATTATAGTGGTGGAGAAAGTGGCTAATGCCTGCTTTGGTTGGGGAAAGAGCTAGGACTGTGTTGGCAAAACTACTGAGCCCTGAGGAAAAGCAACCATTCTAGCTATAAAGTCCCTTTTCATTCCAGGCTAATGATAATCCAAGAACTTTAGTATTCTACACATTAGCAGTTAAAGCTGGGTCAATTTAGGCCAGAAAAACTGTCTGGGTATAACAATAATTAACTATTAAATCCAAACAGGTCGTGTGTCCATCCCTGAAGCACTCTGCTGAGATGTCTCAGGAATGTGGTATGTTGAAAGGCGGCAGAAAGCAAACTCCGGTCTATTGACGCACTGGAGTGGAGATGCAAGGCCCTCAATCTTTCCTTCAGCAGAGCAATCCAGGAGGAATTTTTCTAAAGGAACTAAGTGCAAGTATACAACATAAAGAACAACAACAAAAAAAAATCCAGGCATTGTGTCTCTTCTGGACAGAAATTTAACTGATAATTGTATTCTGCTGCAATAAACTAACCAACCAGATGTTTCAGATAATTAGTATTAGAGTCAAATATTTCCAGCAGCTGTTTTCCTCGTGACAGACAAGCAGTGTATCTGCTTCCTCAGCCTGGACAGGGGCTTCCAACAGGATGTCTAAGACGTGATCAAGACACGTGATGGCACCTGCATATATATTTTATATATATATATACACACACAGGCAAAAGCTGACTGGAAAGACCAGCATGCCCCAAAAATGCGGGGTTTTTTCAGGGAATTTTAAGACTCCCCCTGCCGTAATTCTACAAGCTCAAGTGTTTTAAGAGACACCCCTCTATTTTCACTTACTGAAAAGTCTGTGAGATTGTCCATCCTGTTTACAACGCGCCACAGCATCCATCTGGAGCAAAGCATCTGTCTAGCCACGCTAATTGAATTAGGCTGCAAATCCACCCATCTAGAGACAGAGACCCTTCCAGCTTTCGGACTGCAGAATTTTTATAGCAGAGGTCCCTAAACAAACGTGTTAGGAGGAGATGAACATTTTTGTAGTCTAAAGAGAGTTCAGGAAAATGAGGAGGTTTGGGGTTTCTTTTGGTGGAACACCCAGTTCTTCCTGGCTGGAAAACAAACACCTTCTGAACTGGCAGAACCCTGTACGGATGAGCCAGTTTTTCACCACCTCATGCAAAAACTTTGGCATCTGAGGCCTCAGGTAGCTTCTCGCGTGCATCTTGTGAGATGCGCAATGTCTGAAGGCCTGATAGGTATCTCATTAAAATTAAGGCCACTTGTCTACAAGCACCAGACTGTTCTCCCCACCAATCGTTTGATAATGCTGCCTCGGGCCATGAACGTTGGAGACCGTGTCCCTGGGTTAGATGGAACTCTTGATGCCTGTTGATGTGGCCCAGACCTGCTGGAAAAGCTGTGCCAAGCCAAAGGTCGGCATGGGAGGGAGCTGTTGGCAGCTGACGAGCAAAGGGCAACAGCCAAGCGTGCCAGGTCTCCGCAATTTCTTTCTGGCAAAGGTCTGCAGTCCTCCTGGGGCAGCAAGCATCAGCTGGGCTTGGTCAAGACTCATCAACCTGGGTGGAGACTCTGCTCAAGATTAATTTCCAGCATTGTATTTATTAAAAGGCATTCATATAAAAGAAGGGCAAAATAAAAAGCCCTTAAACAATGATGATAGTTTGGGAGAAGAAACTCAGGGTGCTGGGACAAATGTCAGCTCTGTTGACTTCCTGGTGATGACCGGCTTACGCCTTGAAAAAGGATGGTGAGGATGGTGAGGGGACTGGAGCATCTCCCCTACGAGAGGGGTTGAGGGAACTGGGCTTGTTCAGCCTGAAGAAGAGAAGGCTGCGAGGGGACCTCATAAATGCCTACAAATATCTGAAGGGTGGGTGTCAGGAGGATGGGGCCAAGCTCTTTTCAGTGGTGCCCAGTG
>Ga0065711_1006076_pt1 | contig 18374 bp, 12 predicted proteins | sample Hoacrofraction12_FD_59098 | JGI IMG/M metagenome (GOLD analysis project Ga0065711, IMG submission 59098) | Hoatzin crop microbial communities from Cojedes, Venezuela - Epithelial fraction 12 v2 (version 2) | ecosystem: Host-associated > Birds > Digestive system > Esophagus > Crop | place...
TGCCAGTGAAGACTGAGGCAAAAAAGTTGTTGAGTACCTCAGCTTTCTCCTCATCTGCTGTTGCCAGTTTGCCGGTCTCGCTCATGAGCGGGGGTACGCTTTCTTTGACCATCTTTTTCCGGCTGACATACCTGTAGAAGCCCTTCTTGTTAATTTTTGCATCCCTTGCCAAGTTCAGCTCCAGCTGTGCCTTGGCCTTCCTGACCCCATCCCTACACAACCGGGCAGCTTCCCTATACTCTTCCCAGGAAGCCAGTCCCTGCTTCCGCTGCCTGTGCAGTTCTCTCTTCTTCCTTAGTTTGACCAGCATCTCTTGTCTCAGCCATGCCGGTCTCTTCCCTTCTCTGCCTGACTTCTTACATTTGGGGATCGAGAACAGTGTACATGACAGAAGCAATGGGGAAACCACAAACTAGAGCTTTAAGATTTTTTAAAACATTATTTAATATAGCTACAACTGAAGTAGCATGAAAGGACCACAATCATGTGGAAGGCACTGTCCACAAATACAACGGCTGACAGTCCATGCCCAAATAGCAAGAAAGAGCTTTTAGAAAAGATTAAAATGCAACAAGAACTAAACAGCTTCTTTGCCCCAGTGTTTACTGTGAAGATGGGGAGAGGTTCAGGTTCCTTCCTCATACACAGAAGCTTGGCACTCGATGACTGGTAAACTTTCAGTTTGCTAATTTGTGAAGGGTTCCTGTAGAGTGCTCCCAGGCAAATTAGCAGAAAAGCAGTCAGAAGAATAAAACTATAGCAGAACCTCCTCCCCCAAATAAATATGGTATTCTGTGGAAAAGCCAGTGTGACTTTGCAAAAGGGATCTGTACCTTAGAAACCTGCTGTGGTCCTTTGAAGGAATAAAGAAGTAGGTGGACGAGGGAGATACTCAGATGCCTAAATGTGCATTTGATAAAAGCCTTCATCAAAAACTCTAAGTAAACTAATGCTCCAAAGGAATAATCACATGGAGAAAGGGTTGGCTAACCCAAAAGAAACATCAGGGCACAGTCATTTTTCAGATTAGAGGGTCGTCTCCAGTGCAGTCCGAGAGGAGTCTATGTGTCAGACCTGTTCTTCGGTCTGTTCATAAATGATGGGAAAAGGGTATGAAGAGTAAGGTGAAAAGACTTTCTGGTAACATCAGGTTACTCAGGGTTATGAAAAAGATGGCTAACAGAAATGTTGCAGAAACCTTACGAGACTGAGTGACTGGGTTCTAAAATGGCTGATGTTATTCAATGCAGAGAAATGTAAAATAACCCATATGGGGAAAAATCCAACTTTCTATACGCATACATATTAGCAATAGGTTCTGAGATTGTTATTACCATTTAAGAACAAAATGCTGGTCTTATAATAGACAGTTTTACAAAGATGTCAGGTCCATACTTAACAGTGATAAAAAAAAGCAAATTGAATGTTATGAATTATTAGGAAGAGAACAAAGAATAAACCAGAGAGCATTATTATGCCACCATATAATCTAGAGTGTACCCTGCCTTTTTAATAGTGTGCGCCGTCTGGTCATTATCACAAAAAGGACACAGTAGAATGGAAAAAAGTTCAGAGAAAACAAAAGGAAGATAAAAAATATCAAATCTGGTTCTTCTGTAGCAAAAATGGAGTCCAAACACAGATTTTTTCCTTTTCAAAGATATTCCTAAATATGTTACAAACTTCAGCATGTTTTTCTGCAGCTGCTTTACATGAGACACCTGATGTTTACAGCTGTAAAGCAATTACAGACATTCGGGTGAAAATCACCATGTAGATAATAACATTATTATCCAGTATCCTTGAATGAGAAAGAGGAAAAACTTTTCAGAAAACTACTGCAAACTCTCGGAGTGTTGTGTCGGAAACTAAATTTAAAGGCGCAATCTTCTAAATTATCCTACACAATTTGTGTTTCTGTCCACTAAGAGTCTCACATTCTCTAAAAAGACTGTTTAGCTTCCTCCTGAGATAAAGAGAAAACTCCACACTGCTCTTTCTATTCTTGTTCTGCTAAATGTACTCTCAGCTCCTAGCCATGTCCATCCCCACCACCAAGCACAACTCTGAGAAAAGCATTTTCTCAGCATGGAAACTAAAGAGGAAAAGGAGTCATTTCTAGGGGTATAATCCATGTTGCTTTGTGGTCTCCACCTGACATAATTTTGGCAGCATTTTGGCTGCCTCCCAAGAGGAACTCAGGTAGTTAATTTGGTCATGGAGGAGCACAACATTCAACCTACCACCACGCCGCTGCTGTTACTGTGCAAATCCCCCCCAGCAGCTCAGATCTACAAGCATTTTACTTAAGATATTGTCCATTTCAGTCAGACACATCTGATCAACACCCATGCCAGGCAGACGTTATGCTCCCTTATCTTTCTACACCTTCTCCACCAGGAGCCCTGACACAACGCGCTCTGGTTTTCCACCTCCACTGGTTTCCCCAACTCAGGCTGAGATCCTCGCTACACGCTATAGCCACAGGGCAGATGCTTGCAGTCTTCTAGTACGCTGCCTTACATTGACGGGACATTGCAAAAACCCGACAGACAAATTTTCCCTTGCTATGGTGACTGTGGCATGTCATTGTGACATCCTGAAGCTGGCACAGAGCAGCCATCACGCCTCTTCTGTAGGAAAGCAACAAAAAACGGAGGATTCAAAGGGGAAGAGGGAGAGATGAATTCTCAGACAGCTGAAGGTACAGCCATGGATCCTCCTGCTTCATAGCAGCTATGGCTTACCTGAGTCGGACCTGCAGGGGCCCTAAGCTTTGGACAGCTTTTCTCAACTTCTGTTGCAATACTTCCCAAGAAAACTGAGGCACTATGCTCCTGGTTTTAAGTGTCCAACTTTTGCACGAGAAGGCAAAATAACCAGTCTTATGATACATGCATCTGAACAGCTTTTAGAATAATACTAAAGTTTTACCTTCATCCACTTCAAGAAAGGATGCTCTTTAGAAGTAGGTGAAGGTGTATTTGAGGAAACATCTGTGCATTTACATACGCAAGTCAAGTTTCCTCTATATTTCACCTCTCTAAAATGGAGTCCGGTTGACAAGAATGATGAAGTGAAGTCTTTCCTTTACCCACAGATAAACACAGTGTGACCAAAGTGTTCTTCCAGCATTGTAATGGTGCACACAATAGTAAGTAAGGATTGTCTCCCCTTCTGACGTGGGGCGGAAGGAATTCAGCAGGACTTTCCTCTAGCCTCCCAGGTTCCCTCAGTGTTCACCATGTTCAGTGTCAGGGACGTTATCTCCATGGTGTCTGTGACACATGTTGGCCATATTATACATTCTAAACTGAATATGCTGTCTAAGCATTTATATGGAATAAAACTGATGGGAAAGACTGAAGGAGAAGCAGGCAGGTATTATACACAAAGCTGAAAGGCAGCACTAAGTTTCCAACGTGATCCAGATCATGTTTTCCTGAAATTCAGACAACAAGCCTGTAGTTTAGAGCCCTTAAGATTACAAATGCTTGTACTGAATTTCAGTATTTGACGCACTACACAGAAAAGCCTCCAAATATAAAGATCCATCAAAAAGTGTCATCACTATTATGTTACAAATGATGGAAACTAAACCACTTCCCATAAGCAATGAAGATACTTTCCCAGCATCATTTTTCAATTTAAGTTACTATTGCAACTGCAGTATGATTTAAAATTATAAGACAGAAGGGTCAAAGAATATTATACAGTAGGAAAGGTGGTTCTATGAGAGTTTCTTGGTACAAAATGGTACCCTAAATGAAGCCATATGAGATCCTTGCTGTAAATATCTTTTAGCCCAGAGGTAAATTTTCTGAAGAGTCATAAGTGTCTGAAGACAAAGGGAATAAAATAAATAACGTCTCCTCAACCATAACTTTAGAATACTGGGAGAGATATCAAAATAAAATTCCATGACTTTTCACCAGGGAAAAAAATGCGATCCTGTGGATCCTTTCTGTTTCACTTCCTTTTTCAATAAAGGCCTTCCCTCTGTGAGCATGGCAGTGGTTAGCTTTCCTTGCTACCACTAGAAGATGTACCGCTACCCTCACCACAGGATGAGGAGCACCCTGTGACATAGCACAAGGAGAAAGCAAAGGGAACAATATGTTGGTCGTTCACTAGACCCCACAGAAGCAATGTCGAAGCCTGTTTCAGCAGTTGGTGGGGTGGGGGGTGGGGGGGAGGAAGAAGCATGAAACATTGAGGCTAAAGTAGTTGGGACCTGGGCAGAAAAAACAAAAACGATGTCCATGAAAGCCTGGGATACATTGTCACCTTGAAGCAAAGACTCTCACAGCAGAGGAAGATGGCCCCCAATGGAGAGAGACAGCCTGCAGCAAATGGGACACGGCTCAGTGCTGTTCACAAGCCCTGGGCCCCTTAGTGCCCCCCAGCCACCCCCAGCCCAGGAGCAGAGTCCTTGCCAAACGACTAGACTCCCACAGAAGCATTGCCTGGATATCCTGAAGCAATGGCAAAACAAAAGACTACAGGACCTGGGCTGGAAAATCAGCACAGAGACAATGAAGTTCAACGAAAAGTACTGAAACAAATCATGCCTTGCCTTTTTGATTGGGCAGACTGTTGGAGAAATGCTCCGTCTGGCATGATTTCTTGCAGTGTCCTCTTACATTTCACTGTCATTCTTAAGTTTCCTTTCTTTGTTTCTTTTTTTAAAATGAATAGTTTGCCAGGCTTATTTTCTTTATATTAGTGACCCTGTTTGAGAAGTCACTTCCCTGTGGTGTTAAAAATTCCCAAGATAGGAGAAACAAGTGAAGAAAGCAAAATAAACCAAACATACTTCCCTCCCAAGTGGTAATGTTCACAATCAAACTGTTGTCATCCAAATGAAGTCACATGTCTAAACTGTATTCTGTAATACTGGTGTTAAAAAGATCCCACTGTAGATACTTGCATTCCTTGAACAGTAAATAATTTATCGCACTTTCTGTTAAGAAGTGCTGGGAAACATTTTCAGTGCCCAACAATAAATTTCATTGTTTTACATTTTTGGGGGGCAGAACTTTAATATTAATCTGTCTTTGGGTTGCAGTGGGATTTTCAAGAGCTTTGCATTGGCTCGTTTACTCTCATTGACTTCAAGTAAACACAGAATGATTACCATGTTTGAAGATCCTATCCTAGAAGTAAACATGACTAAAAGTGTAAGTTACTGAGCCAAACTTGGAAGCTGTATCCACTTACAGTAGGGATACATTTGACATCCAGGTAACAATTATATCCGTATTTAACAGTTTGGGATGGGTGCTGGACTGAATTTTCTTTGTGAAAATATATGGGTGGATACCACTGAGAGTATCTTGGATGCTCAGGTCTGAAAAAAGAGAGCCTAAAAGGGCTGCGGTCCATCTCAGGCAGGATGAGTGCCCTGCCTGCTCCGCATATATTGTTACCTATAAGTCAAGTAAAGTACAAATCAATAGCACCGTTTTAAAGGCTCTGAGATGTTTGGCCTTGGACTCCATTTTTCCTTTCACCTGGCCAAATGTGGAAACAAAAGCAAGCCTTCACAAGCAGAGGTGAAAAGAAAGCATGTCTCTCCCCTTCTCCCTTCCCTCCCCCTCATGTCTGCAGAAAAACCAGTATCCCACTGCTCAGGAAGCATCTGCACTCATTTCCATGCCTACCACAGTACAGTTGACAAAAGACAGTGAGGCAGAAACTGAGGAAAAAGCAGAAAAGAACAAGAACATATTTCATCTGAGAAGATCTCTTACCACATGGGTAACATTCGGGGGGTGGGGAGGGGGAATAACTAAACGCTTTTCAAAAGCCCAGGAGTTTAAAGCAGCACAGGTCATCTTTATTAAAAGGCTGAAGTGGATTGCACACTACTTGAAAAGCTTAAGAAGTCTACTCATTTAAAAGTAAGAACTACAAATGATCACAATGCTTTATAATTTGACCCCACCTAAATAATCCAATATTCACTATGTCAGATGTAGAGCCATCTTCCATTGCAAATGTATTAAATCCAAGTTAATTAATGCTGAAACCTGTTCTCTAGTAAAAGAATACAATATCATTCAGCATTTCTAAGATGGTTACATTCTGGTTATAGACTGGTTATAGTCTTCCAGTGAAATTTAACCCTCTGTTACAAAGTTTTGTGTCTGCAATGTAATCGCCTGAAATTGGAAAGCTAGCATACAATTCAATGCAAATGGCAGTATGTACTCAGGACTGGTAATAACAGAGATACTTGGCTGAAGAATGAGATGCTTCTCTAAAGCTCTAAAGATTTAAAAGGAAGTGATGATGCTCTTCAGAGGAAACGCTGATGTTCTTCAGAAGTTCCTGGCTCAGAATTAAAGCCTAATCCTAGTCCTGGAGTCAGACCCAGTGCTAATAGTAAGTGCTTTGTCAGAGTAATTGCCAAGTGGATGTTCAAATAAGGCAGCGTCTAGCTAACTCTGAGGTGTCCAGATGCTAATAATGGGTTTTGCAATTCCCATGCCTTTTTCCAGGATCTAACTGTGGTGTTTAAGTATTGTTCAATCTCAGCAAAGCAAGGTTATTTTAGATAACTAGAAGTCACTACAGCATTACGAGCATTTAGCTTGGCTTGACTAGCATCACTAGGAATGCAGCCATGAGGTACCCTGGCCCTCTGTAATTAACTCAGTTTTCTTCCAGCTTTAAAGACGAGGAACTATTAGCCATTCCTACACCCTAGCTACAGATACAAATAGTCAGACATTGCTGCTGCCACCATCAGCAATAATTATTCCACACTGCTGTTTGTAGGATTGCGCAGAAGCCAGGTCGCTCGGGAATGCTTCACCCTAAGGCTCTGCTTCAACATAGGGTAAGTCACTTTTCAAACCCATATGCAAGTTATAGACTGAGAAACAAAGCATTTTTTTGAGACTGAGACAAAGAAGCAGCAGGGATAAAGGTAGCCTTGTGTTTCCCATGAAGCAGGGAGGCCTGGGGGAAGACAACAGTAGAAGAGGAGGAGCGAAGAGGACCCGCTGAAGGAAGTGCTGACAGCAAAATGGTGGTATAGGATTCAAATGTGAAAGCCAGGCAGCTGGCATGAATTGCCGTTTGCATGAAAGGAGTCACAAGGCAGGGAACTACTGAGGATTAAACAAGTTGATGCCTCAGTTTGCTCTCCTGCTTCCTCTAAAAACACAGAGGACAAGCACAGGCAGCATCGATGATTAAAGAGTTGTGTCAAAAACTTTCAAAATGTTCTTCTAATCACTTGTTACAAGAGAAACTTAAATTCTGATTGAGAATATTCTGTTGACTACATTTAATGGCAAGGGAGCTTGCCAGTTCTTCCATCAGCAGAGCGTTATAGAGCATCTTCTGGGGAATTTCCAACAAGAGTAGAAGTAGGCCAGCCAAAGCACCTTAAATAAAACATGAAGGAAGATAAAAACTTCATCACTGGAAGGACAAAACTTAAGTTGCCTTCATTGCGACTATGATATCAAGAATTCTCTAAAGCAGCATTTTTCCTTTGCTTAATTATGCGAAATAAGTTGTGTTGGGCGTGGGAAGAGAGAAAATAGGGGATTCCTTGTGTATAAATCTGGAGAAAGGGAACTGAATCCACTATTAAACATTAAAGCAGGTTTCTAAGTGTAGTATTTCAGTGACGACCATGGAAGAAAACTGTGGCAACCCATAAGGCTCCAGAAAAAACTAAGGGACTAAAAGCTAAGGGGAAATTCTCTCTTCTCTTGACTCTCAGGGATGAAAATGTATACAAAGCTGTTGTGAAAACAGTGCACAATACCTCACTCTGTGTTTATAAAGCAAGAAGCTTGTAGGAAAGATCATGTTTTCTCAGAAACATACAGGTCTGGGTGAAGCAGTCAGGCTCTCAAACAAGGGAGTTAAAAAGCCGTATTGTTTTTGCTAATAATAGATCACTCCCTTGAATGTACATAGATTGTGCACAACGTCAATGATTTCAAAAAGAAGAAACTCCTTTCATTGAACCTCAGCCGATCTTTCCTAGCTTATGAAATATTTGTGAGTGCTGCTGATAGTGTTTTGCCACACACAGAGAGACTGGAAGCCCCTGAGCTGACAAAGAAGATACCGGCTGCCTCTTTGTTGCTCCTGGAGCACAATAACTGAAGCCATGGAAAATCTGTCTCCCTACAAATTGTCTTGTCAAAGGCACAGGCTCTTTCCTTTTTCAAAAAGTATAATTCACAAAATGCTTTTAAATTGTAGCTTTTCATTTCCATTCACATTTAACTGACTCATTTGACAGAACTGCCTTCAAATAACAATCTATTTTCTTTCACAAATATACACAGCACTAATATTTTGGCTTGGTTTTAGTGTTCTGTTCCTCTGAAAATACAAATGGAAGGGTTAAACTGAAACAACTGCGTGTCTATAAAGCCTCTGTGAAATTCATCAGGAATGCTCATATTCACCTGTAAATAAACAGAGTCATAGAGAGTAATGTCTTTTTATATAAAATCCCATAATTTGATTATTGTGCTATTATACATTGTGTCTCTTAATTAGAAAAGAAAAGCATTCTTAGAGCTTATTATTTTATTTTAAAAGCAAGTAAACATTTTTGCCATACTCATAAGACTGGAAAACAAATCTTTGTATTTTATAATAAAAAATTTACCCTGTAATAATTACAGAAAAGTGAAAGAGATGCTTCTTTCTTATCCTTTCTTATCTTTGGTAAATTACTATAATCGTCTTAAAAATGCAATAGGTTTTACAGTATCCATTTTATCCAGCTCCCTCAGAACAGTACCTTAGTGCTAATTTAAAGTGTCATCCGCAAATCTCGATTTATTTATAAAACTAATCTCAGTACCAAAAGGATATCATTTTTTGAATAGTCTTTGCAGTGTGAAAATCACAGAAAATAGGGTTAGAATACAAACAGTACCCGTATCTGTAATCTTCTATTATCATGTCAATTACTGGGCATTAGCAAATGCAACTAGAATTTTATTCAGCTCATGTCCCCATTGCTCAAGGCTGTGCATCTGACATTTATGCATTTTGTCCATTTGTGTATAAGCTATTGAAATGTTTCTTGATATAAAATGTTTTTTGTTTTTTTTGTCCTCAGGATGGAAAAATGGAACATAAATTATCTGGCATTTTCTATAATAGCTATCAGATGTTTCATAGTAAACAGATTATGTTAAACAGTCAGGGGCTCTGAAAAACTCGTCATCTTGTCCATGAATACGGATGGAGCAGTAGACATCCTAAATTTAAAATATCAAAGGCACAGACACATTCTCTGCCAGCTGGCCATTTCTGTCAACGGTGCACATTTGCATTGTGTCTGCGTATCAGATGTTACAACAGGGAACCACCCAAACCACTCAGTCTCCTTCTTGCTACGAATGATCCACCCCCTCACCCAGCACTCGCCTATCTGCATGCCATGGGGCTGTGGGATGCGGGATGAGGAGTGAAGCAAACCACAGATGATGCTTTGTGGTATCAAATGAGGATAATACAGTCAGTGCTTTTCGAATCTTGTATTTTGTGGTGCATTTGACACTACTTAGGCCAATTCATGCCCGGTGAATAAAACCAACCATGTTTGCTGGTCGCCTTTACATCTGCAGGGGCGCTTCCTTGGTTCTGGTGCACCAGGTGGCCTTGTGATTGTGGCCAACAACATGTCCCAGGCCTGCTCTGAGCTCGCTGGTGTTTCCAGGCATGGTTGATACATGGTCTTCCTGATCTGCTCTTGGGACAAACCACTGTGATTAAGAAGACCGTGTAGTCTAACAGGCTTCAGCCCATCCCACCCACAGGTGATGGGAAAGAAAGAGAGCAGGCATTGTCCCTGCTTGGCTGTCCTATGCAAGTCCCCTGAGCTCCACAGCAGAGAGTGGGAGCTGCTACGTGACTCTTTGTCATCCTGCACAACATCCTTGACAGCTGGGGTGACACTGTGGGTGACGGGCTGTGAAAGACCCCAAAGCTGAGACATTAAGGTGTCATTCAGCAGCTGGTCAAAGCTGGAAACAGCAGCTCGTGAGATGCAGTTTGCTCGGGCCACCTTCAAAGAACACCTGCTTATAGCTGGGAATACCAATAAAAGTCATATAGTTACTCTTCTGGAAGGCATGAACACTTTTTTTCCCCCCTTTTCTCTTTTTCAGTACTTTTTTCAGAGTTTTCAAATTCCATTGTCTAGATTAAGGGCAGCTTCTGCTTCTGGTAAGTGAAGAGTCCCGTGACTCTGTACCAAGAATGAAGATTCAATCCTCAGGCTGTTCCAGGCTCAGCACATACAGATAAATATGTTTATGGACTTTAGTGCAAAATACCAACGCACTTAAAAGTTAAATTCTGTCTCTGGTGATTTTCTGAACTGGGGTAAGACCACTGAAATCATGTCAGAAATAAATCTTCACCACTTACATTAGTAAGGGTACCATAATGATGTCCATACACTTCACAGCATTTTCCCTTTCTTTCCATTAACACAAGCTTTGTGATAAGTTGCTTGTAACTTTGAGATATCTCATTTGGTTTTGATTTGTTTTCTCCCTTTTCGCAGCCCAATAGCATATTTTACATTCCTGGTGAAACTACTAGTGGTCTTCAGCTGTCTTGATACAGCACCAGATGGTATTACTAACATCATTGTAGCAGTAAAATGTTTTCTTTCACGCATAGATTATCATTACCATGAGAAACAGTATTTGCAAGAAGCACTCTCAAGAAAATTTAAGTAAATGCATGTCACTTCATCCTTATTTTAAGCTTTCTTTGATTTTTTTTTTCCAGCTGACCACAGTTGATCTTTGAGATAAGACATAAGAAAGCTTTTAAATTAAGAAAATGCATTATTGCTGAGCTCTATTGAGAGTACAAAGCAGGGAAAGAATTGTCATCATTTGATCATGCTGTTCATACGAGAACTGTAAATCTTGCATATTTTACAAGATCCAATTTAATTAAAAAAATTAATAACACTTGTGAAAATCAAGATATGTATCTGCATAATACCGTTCTTTAAAGGTCCATTTTGGTTTATTTCCTCTTCCTTTTCTCTCTTTATCACATTTTTCTTTAAGAGCTAGAAATATTTTTTCTCTTACTACTTGTTCACTTGCTTCCTTATTCTCTGATATGCCCTTATTAGTTGGTATGCTCTCTCTCTCACTTGCAAAGTGAAAGAAATATTAGCTACCCTGCATATTCCCAGTAGCTGATGAACTCGAAACCACAATAAAATGTCTTTTTAAAGGGCAGAGCTGGCTTTCACAGGTACGCATGAAGAGAAATGCAGAGAAAGAAAGAAGCACCTTGAGGCAGTAGGCTGATACCTAAAATGTTACTTCTGGTGCTGAATGTGAATTGTATGCATTAAAGCATTCTGTTCTCTGAAATGTGACTAATTTTTTGGCTGAACAGAAATACAGGGATCTTAATTATGCATTGGGGTCTGAGAAAAGACAAATTTGAAAAACACCTTCAAAATAAGTGAGATAGATAGAGAAGTCTTTATTAGAGAAGTCTTTATTTCTCTCCTTCTCTCTCTCTCTCTGCATAGTGTCTGGTAACTCGCTTTGCAAAAATTCAAATTAACTTATATGTGCATTTAACTGCAAGCAAAAGCTGTGGAATTTTCTAGTGCAAATCTAGACCCCCTACCCCATTTCTAGCAAATATAATCAAAGCCCAGTGGTATTCCACTGAAACTAAACTAGCTTTCTTTCACTTTCAAAATCAAACTATAAGACACATAAAGCAATAGAGATGATCAACATCAGCACTTTCTGCAAAATGTTCTTTTTCGGTATTTCCATTGTGATTGAAACAAAAGGGTTTTGATTTGTGCCTACTGGAGAAGAGCACATGAATTTAAAACCTTCACTACACCTGCTCGAACCAGTGGAGGAGTGATACTCGGGTAGCTCTGCACAGTGATACTCCGCAGTCACCAACAGACCCCTCCCATTAATGACCCCGCAAAGCGTACGAGGATGCTGTCATGAAATAACTAGCTGAACTGGGGCATGCCAAGAACTTGCTTAGACACATGCTCCATCTGCTGCTGTCTCTAACATTGCTTCCCTTTCTCACAGTCCCAGCAAGAAAACTTTTTAATTCCCAGATTAAGCTCTGACCTCCCCTGTCAATCTGAACAGAGCTATGAGACAGAGAGGCAAAGGCAGCGAGTCTCTACTAGCGGGTGAAGTTACTGCTCTGTTTCCTTTGAGAAAGCACCATCTGCTCTTTCAGCAAAGAACTACTGTAGCTTATTATGGTGCCATAAACTTCATTTCACCTCAAGTCTTGATATGCTGTGTAGACCAACAGTACATACAGGGGCTATCACGCTGCTACCAAGCTGTGCATGATCTACTTGCAGTGAACGACCAGAGCTAGAAAGAGACCAAACTATGTAATGTCCAGGCAATTCAAGGATAAACAACGTCTCCCTGGTGATTCATGCAACACCTTTGCCAAACGTTTCATCTAGTATGGAACAGAATTTGAAAGGGAAAATAATCACTCTTTCCTTTTCTCCCGCAATGCAGTCACCTTGATGCCCATCTCATAAATCACCATGTTACCCTCCAATACCTCCCTTTCCCCGGTGCGGCTGAGAGATTCTCGAGGTGCTTTTCATCACCACCTCCCACGACAGCATGCTGGACTAGAGGTCTGGCTGTCTAACCACTAGCTTCTAGTGCCATTTTAGGTGCTACGGGGTATTGGGGAGATTTGCGTGGGGCTGAAAGACAAAGCAGGGGATTCCCAGGAGTACTGCACCCTTTTCGGGCAGTGCCTTAAATGCACATAGGCATCCTAAGATGGCACCACATATGTAAAAACAGCAGGAGTCCACAGTAATATCAAGATACCTAAGCTTGCTGCTAAGTAGCAAGTAGAGATGTTGTTACAACCACTATCAAAATAGGCACCCTGTGTGCGATGTACTTGTCATAATTATCAATATCTAACAATAGGCAAGCTTCAGCGATGGATCTTGGACTCAAGAGGTCCTGAAATATGTTGGAGCCCTCATACTGACAGTGAAAGCCAGTGAAAAATAATTGTTCCCAGTAATGGTGGAAGTACTTCATGCTGAAAAATGAACTTGTTATCTCCCACGGAAGATGTGATAGACATCCCACGTTTCAAAGAGCACTTGCTATACAAAATGTCCTGTCTCTCCTGCTAGAAGTCCAAACACTCATTACACGCCTGTAATTGCAGAGATGGTACCTGCTGCCCTCAACTGAAATGTGACAACATCCCAATCCTGCAACCTAGAGATTGTCCTGACAGCACTAAACGATATTGTCATATCTACATGTGGCACTATTTCCGAGTCTGGGCTTTTGGACCTTTTTGCAACTTTCCTCATATTAAACCTGTTGTTCCAAAAAACACAAACACAAGACACAGCAAAGACGGATGGTGAAGAACACTGGAAGCAAAATGCTCTCTCACAAGTTCAAAACTCTAGAAATCATGGCTAGTATCCAGTTCATTGTTGTTAGATAAGACTGTCTTAAATTTCAGTCTTCCAAAGAGGCACAACAGGAAGATCTGCAAAGCCAAACATTTGGTCTTGAGGACTTGAAGCTGCACCATGTATTCCCCGCAGGCACCGCTTCAGACTAGCTCAGGGCTGGCCCCACATACTGAATGTCCATTAGCACCTGGCGCATGTACCTGAAGGGGGCCTACAGGAAGGATGGAGAGGGACTTTTCACAAGGGTGTATAGTGATAAGACAAGGGGGAACGGCTCTAAACTAAAAGAGGGCAGATTTAGATTAGATATTAGGAAGAAATTCTTCACCATGAGGGTGCTGAGGCACTGGAACAGGTAGCCCAGGGAAGCTGTGAATGTCTCCTCCCTGGAAGTGTTCAAGGCCAGGTTGGATGGAGTTCTGAGCAACCTGGTCTAGTGGAAGGTGTCCCTGCTCATGGCAGGGGGGTTGGAACCAGATGATCTTTAAGGTCCCTTCCAACCCTTACCATTCTATGATTGTATGATTCTATGACTCATGGTAGGGGTAAACCTTAACTGAACTTATCAGTTCAGTTTTCTCAGAAATGAATCCAGTGCACGTTCAACAAAACCACCCCATGACGTAAATGAAAGGACAGCAAGTGGGGACAACTTGGGGATTCACTTTGGACCAGGAAACCATTTCTGAGCTCAGATGCCAACTTTCAGAGGGACATCCTCGGCTGAGAGCCTCTCCTTCTCTGAGGGTTGGATGAAACTGCTGCCTCAGCTGCCTGTCCTTTCCGGGGGCATGGAAGCTTTCTTCCGAATGGTGGCCTGTTGGTGGAAAGGTTTTAATTCAGTTAATAAGCCATTTTCCAGCCAAAACCTATACTCTCGAGAAATATCAAATCTACAACAAGGAAGAAAAACAAAAAACCCAAATCTCTGCAGGCTGTAGTGAGAACAAGTGATTTTACCTTCACTGCTACAAAGTTGTCAGCAATTTTTGTTGTATTTTAAGACTTTCTCTTCAGAATGTCCAAAATAAAACTGGCACAGAAGGAGACGTGGGAGAAGACCTTCCTGCTGCTCAGTGAAGGGGATAGAGGGCTGGGAAGTCAACCACAGGCAGAGTACCACTGACATGGTCCTGGAAAGTCTGCCTTTTTGTTGGTATTCTTGGCTGCTCCTGACTGTAGTAACTGATCAGAGAAACCACACAATTCTGAAAAGCAATTCATCCTGTCTGAATGGCAGGTATTCATACTGGAGAGGATTTATTTGTGCCCATTCATATCCTCATTCAAAAGGCATTCTTAATAAGATCATTAAAAAGCAAAATAATCAATGCATAATACTTTTACTTCAAAGCTCAATCAAAAACTACAGAAGCAGGTAAATTATTTGAACATTTATCTCCATCTCATCTTGTTATTTGCACTTATCTCTGACTTCAGAAGCAACTTTGAAACAGAGCTTTTAAGGCACACCCTCTCCTGAAAGAGACAGAGATTCTCTTAAATTTTTTGTTCAACTGCTCTCCCTGAACTCAGGTTAGACCTAGCTCTTCCCTGAGGATTAAGGACATACATGTCTGATAAAAGAATGCACTGAGGGCAATATTTATGAGCTACTCTACCTTTTCAGAGCAGGGAGCAGGCCCACAGGGTGCTCAGCATTTGATTTCAAGCAAGAGAATGCCTCCAGAGAACGCTTTACTATTCACCAATTAATTTTTACAAAAGACTTAGCAGATGAAAATCAGTTTTCAAATAGTAAGTGTTATTGTAAGTCACTGTGAGGCAAGGAGTGCTCAGATCCAGGATCAGGGAAGGCTGGAAAATTCTGAATGCAAACCTGGGTTAAGGAGCAGAAAGCAACAGTTGCAGAAAAGAGGGATGGGAGGTAACTACTACAGTTTTTGTAGGAACTGCTCACAGATCTGAGTGCAAAGGGAAGCAGAGAAGGAGAGAAAAATGAAAGAAAACAACAGTAGGTTAAGCTTTGCTGAGAAAAGATAAGGGTAGCAGAAAAGAATGATTTAATGCTAGCTACAGTGATTACCAAGAACAAAAGGGCTCTTATAAATATACTGCGGCTGTGAAGGGTGAAGAAATACCAGTGAGAAATTATGACTACTAATAAATAAGGAGGGAAACAATGCAAAAGACTACCAGAAAGTGCCTGAGCACATGATTGCTATCTTAAAAAACCCAAGTAATTGACAGAAAAGTATTTTTCTAAGAGGTACAGACAATTAGGAAATTAGTAGATTCATGTAGATGCTAATTCCAATAAATGAAAAAAAAAAGTGTGTATAAAACACAAATAAAAAGCCTCACTTCTGCCAGTGACTTAACAATAATTTCATCAAGGAACTCTTTGAAAGAGTCACTTTTTTTAGCTCCACAAAACTGGACAGCATCTATGGAGCAGTAATATTGGTTTTGCTTAAACCCTTTGGCATAGCATAAAACTACTGACAAAAAAAGAAAAAAAATAAATCAAGAAAACCAGTAGCTTGTCAGTAGGTAATACCGAATGTTATCTCATCCCAGACAAACTCCATTACCACTGTAAAATACAATCAGTTTTCAACAAGAGTCCTGATTGAAGTCCTTTAAATCAGGTCTTTCAGCACAGACAAAAACTAAACCAAAGGAGTAAATTTGCGTTTGACATAGCACAAATATGATAATGTAATATTAGAAATATAAAACATTAACAATTTCAAAGATTCATCTGCCCCAGTGAACTCAGACAATGCTCTCCCATGGACTGCAAGTGTGACGCCACACCTGGCAGCCAAGATTTGACCAGGTTTTGCGTCTGCTGCTTGGTAGCCAGGCCCTACAGCAGACTAAAACATGCAGGGGATTTCTCCATCCAGTGGACAGACAAACCGCCCGTGCTGCTGGCGTATGGCCACAGCCGACTCTCTGGCTGTGCCAGGCGTGCCAAGGCATGGGCACCCGCTGCCCATCTTGCAGCAGCTCTGCCAAGCCTTCTCCTCTGCAAGTCACACGCTGCCACACTTGCAGATACAAAGCAGAAAATACGGCTCAATATATCCTTATATGACACCTCTCAAGCAGCAAAAAGAGATGAGTAGTTACCAGCAAAACACTGAAATTGCAGGTGACTACTGCAGACCCTTAGCAAAGAGGGAGAATAGGGAAGATTCAGAAACATCAAGAGCTTTCTCTGATTTTCACTCATTCATTCAAAAAGACCAAATATATTAGAAATTACTTGAAGCTGTTAAAACATTGAATTCTGCCCACATAGGGAAAGATAATATGACCAAAAAGCATAATAAAACAGAAGAATATAAAAATACCAATTTATTTTAGCTCAATATAGTGATCATCCATAATTGAACTCTGATTTGTAAACGCAAATAGCACAAACTATACAATACTATTAGCATACTTCAAAGCATACGGGAAGCCATTTGTCACTGAAATAAAAGGCTTCAACTCAGGAAATTCCACTCAGACGTGGCAGTGGTGTCCTGGACCAGAACTCAGTGCAGACAGTGGGGAAATCAGCTTTGTCCTAGAGACAACCAAGTGCTCTGAATCCAGAATAACGCCTGATATCTGTATGTCTGAATTGCCATGATTAATTATTAAAACCTCTTTTGCATTGCCTGAGTGCCCCTTAGAGACCTCCAAGTACAGAGGAAAAGAGACTCCCCTCCCCAAAGCTCCCAGCGCACCTTGACCACAAGAAGCTGCCAAGCAGTGGCAGATGAGCGATGGACAAGTAACCAGGGCAAGCCCGTGAGGTGCCTCTAGTCAGGGCATAGCAGAAAGCATGGAAAAAAAAGAACTCTTTCTTCCTTTGTTTGTGCAGAAAAGCAGCAAGGCTTTTTGTGAATGGATATAACCAACGACAACAAAGTTGAGGCACTTACAGCCTAGGTCAAGGGGAGCGGGCTGGGTGAGAAGGAGAAAGCAGAGTGTGAGTGGCAGCAGTGTCTGAGCAGAAAGGGATGGGAGCAGGATAAAAAGAAAGGGAACATGCTTGGCTAGGGGAAGAGTTATGGGAGGCCTGAAGTCAAAAGAACAAGAAATTTAAACTAGAGGCACAAGGATTCAGAGACGGAGGTAATAAGGTCATCGTGACAGGCAAGAAAGGGGATTTTGACGGCTGCTTTTCATGGGGCTTGAAGTAGGAGGTGGAGGTGTCAGCAGAGATTACAATAAGCAAAACAGGAGGCAACACATAGATCTTATTTTTTCTGTTGCAATAGGGACAAAAGGCCAGCCAGGGTAAACGTTCTTCAGGAGCAATAAAGAGGATTTAAACAGACCCTAAACGTGCAGGCCACAGAGGTTGTGGTAACGATGCGGAGTGCAGAAATAACGCTAGCAGAAGAGAGAAAGGGAGCTTCACTGCACTTCCTGAAATTAGGTCTGGGGAGAGGGTTGTGCTTAAGAGACAGCAATAACAAAGACAGGCCCACCCCGTGCCTGAATAGACACAGATATCTGGGTACGACGGGCTGCCCCTGCCCACGAAGGTTCCCCATGCTACAGGGAGGCCATTCACAAACCTTTACAGTTCACTCCCACACACATGCTGTCAGCTGGTGCCATTTTGAGAAAGAACATCAGCAGAAAGCACTGGAGAACAGCAGAGGAAAGACACTATATGAGAAAGAAAATGCAGGTAAGAGGAAGGGTAATTGGTGAAAAAGAAAGAAAGAAAATCGCATGGAGAGGAAGCATACTGTGCGAGCAAGAGTCTGATCCCGAGTCCATCAATGTGTAATGCTCACATACAGCTGGCTGGAGGCAGGGGCGTAGATGGACAATGGACCAAGGATACTGCATGATGAGAATTAGAAGAAGACAAAAGTTGGGGGGGGGGGGAAAAAAAAAAAAAAAA
>Ga0065711_1008309_pt1 | contig 18374 bp, 18 predicted proteins | sample Hoacrofraction12_FD_59098 | JGI IMG/M metagenome (GOLD analysis project Ga0065711, IMG submission 59098) | Hoatzin crop microbial communities from Cojedes, Venezuela - Epithelial fraction 12 v2 (version 2) | ecosystem: Host-associated > Birds > Digestive system > Esophagus > Crop | place...
GGTCAGTTGCCGTCAAGGGCAAGCTCTGTGCACGGAGTGCACCCTTGACAGCAACCGCCCTCGGCTGATGAGGTGTAACTAGGCGGTTAAGGTTAGAAATGAATTTGCGCAAAACTATTGACAGTATCTTTTACTCCTCATAGGTAAGTCCTCCTTCAAAATTCTGCTAATAAGCTGTCTGTTTCCATTTCTTTTGCCTGCCTGCGGCGGTCTCTTGCGAGCTGCCGCTTTCGGGCGTCCTTCGTCAACTGATATTCGTCGTGTCCCTGTATCTGCCGGATGCAGGACTTCAGCGTATAGAAGACTTGGAAATTCCGGAGGATTCACTTCGGGATGCTATTTTTAATGCAATTATTCATAAAGACTATACAGGTGCCCATATTCAGATGAAGGTATAGGATGACAGAATTGAAATATGGAATGATGGAGGATTGCCATACGATATGTCGATTGAAAAATTACTTGGACCGCATACTTCAAAGCCGAGAAATGTAAATATTGCATCTGTTTTTTATAAAGCCGGATTTATTGAAAGCTGGGGCAGAGGAATACTCAAAATTCAAAAGGGATTTGAAAATGCCGGAATCAAGGCTCCGCAATTTGAGGAAGATTGTGGTGGAGTACGTGTTACTATGTACAGAAAATTAGAGGAAAATACGACTAAGGAGAAAAACCAAGGAGAAACTAATTAAATTGAAAACTTCTTGTTTTTTATCCGTCGGATGAAGGGTTTATGCTATAATGCAGCAATGAATATATGCGATGCGATGGAATGGCTGAGAAATACACATGGAGATGGTTTTTTATGACAACGGGAATGGCAATCGGAACTGCTGTATTATTTTTTATTGTGCTTCTGTTTCGAGTTCAGTTTAAGATGGCTGAATACAAGGGAGAGTCAAAGAGAATCATTGTATCTCACAAGGGGATAGAGATGTTGATGGATGACTATCTGCAAATGCAGAAGAGTTACATTTCCATTCAATTTATATATTTGAACCATGATTGGCACGGCATGCAGGTTCGCATTCCGGCGAGAAAGATTTGGAGGATGGCATGCGCACGCGAATCGTTCGGCAGTAGGAAATATGTCGGAATCATGGAGCTTGATCTGTTTTTCGCGGAGCTGGGATTTGAAACTCATTATTTCGGAAAGCCGGTCGATGCTGCCATAAGGAAATTTGTGGATAAGAGCATTATGCTGCTTTTCAGCGATGTAAGAGATGTACCTGAGGTGATTAAGGAAGAGATGAAGGTCGGGAAAGAGGAGGTGGCAGCGGCGGTAAATGCCGGGGCGAAAAAAGAGGCGGCGGCAGTAAAAACCGGGGCCAAGGCAGAGTTGAAGTCAGAGGTCAAGGCAGAGGTTGAAGCACAGGCCAAGACCGAAGCAAAAGCACAGGCCAAGGCAGAGGCAAAAGCACAGGCCAAGGCCGAGGCTGAGGCAGAGGCAGGAAGAAAAGAGATAGCCAGGAGAGATGCAGAAAGAAGAGCAAAAGAAGATGAGGCGGCAAATAATATTGTCTGGGTGGATATTACAGATGGAAAATCCTCGGTTCCGGCTGTGCCGATAGAAAAGGTTCATATGAGATTCCGGGATATAAAGGGCAGCTACGATAAGCTCTACGGTGATAAGTTCCCGTACACAAACGGCACATCGATAATTCTTTCAGAAACCGAAGTGCATTGGCACTTTGGCAGCTTGAAATATTCCTATTTAACACATTACGGCGTTGAAGGTGATAATTACTGTGGACAGAAGGATGAAATGATCTATACGAGCTATAGAATATCAGAGTACGGAAAAATAAGATCCCGGTCCTCCTGGTCGGTTTGCACTGAGTATGGTACGGATGGCTGCCGCCTTGTGGAAACGAAGTCCGCAAATTATTTTAATTTTTTTGGAATATGGGTAAAAATCTCCGGTGACGGCGAAGGGGATGTTGATAAAATAAGACTTGCTGTCCCCGTGGATGAGCCCGAGGAAATGAGAGAAATCACAAAGCAGTATGTGAATGATATTAAACAACTGATAATCAATATCAGAAGGATTGAGCCTGAAATAAAAATAAAAAAAGCGGCGTATAAGAATTGGGTGGACAGTATCAGACCAAAAAGAGTGGCAGAGAAGGATATTTACAATGAGTTTAAGCGGATAAAGAAGGGTGATATTTCTGACGGAAAACCGATTACGAAAGGTGCAAAAATTGACTCGGATACCAAAGGCTACAGTTGGGATTACCATGATGTAAGAGAGGGCGAGGTTTTCTTTGAGCTAAAAATGGACGGCAGGAAAGAAAAAATAAGAGCATATTCTTACATGACTAAGAAGAATGAGAACGGACCGGACTACGTTCTTTTTGAGACTGCACGCATGTCATGTGAACTGCATCTTTTCTTTAACGGCATATGGATATCCTTTGAACCGATACACAAAAGCTACATCGAAAGGGTACGGCTCATATATGATAAGAGCGAGCCGGATGAGGTCAATCAAATCATAAAAGCGTATGAGTCTACTCTTCACGTAATGGTAAATGACGCGGATCGCGAAAAGTCTGAACGCAGCCTAGAGATTGGAGGAATCTTCTAGAGGCTTTAGGTAAGTCCGAAGATTTTTATCCGCCGGATGAAGGACTCATGTTATACTGCAGCGGTGAATAAATTGCAGCGGTGTATAAATGCGATGGATGGCTGAGAAAAAACGTTGCATATCTAAAGGAGAAAGAGTTTGAACAGTAAATCATCAGAAAAGAATAAGAAACCCGATTCCGGTGATTACGCAATTCCGGAAATTCATCGGCAGATTTTGAAAAATGATCGCATTTACCTGGAGCTAATAGGCGGCGGTGACAAAGGAAAGATTGACGGGCTGTATGATGATGAGCTGAAAAAAGTAATGAAACAAATGGGGAATAATATTTCGTTCATCCGCACGAAATATGCTTATGCTTTGAGATATGAAAATGATGCAGAGAAGGCTGATTTGCTTTTGAAAGCATTTGATAAGGCAGCACTGAAACATCCTTACACGATAGAAGTCGAAGGTGAAAGGGAATTGCTGGAGCTTGCGGCTTTGCCGCAAATTATTTAAGAGTGCACATGATGCCCTTCCGGATCCGCAACGCAGCTTTCATAATAGCCGTTCACGGTGGTTCCGGGACCGCTTATAACATCATATCCATCCGCCTGCATCTGCTTTGTAATGGAGTCAACCTTTTCTTTGCTGCCGACATTGAAAAACGCCGGAAATCGAATACTATAACCGCAAGCGTAAGACCAGGAAAGAACAATTTTTGGAAACGAGAAAGCAATGCAATACAATGTGAAGGGAAAGAAATATATTTCCACCCCGTTCGAGTATTATTTCATGGATGTTGGCCTGAGAAATGCGTTTTTTAATTTCCGCCAATATGAGGAAACGCATCTTATGGAAAATATTTTGTATAATGAGCTCCTGATCAGAGGTATTCTGTCGATGTTGGAGTGGTGGAGCATAATACGGTTGAAAATGGAAAGAAGGTGCGAAAAAGACTGGAAGTCGATTTCGTTTGTAACAGTATAATGACCATATCGGTCAAGCAGATCGATAAATTTGAAGTTATCGAACTATTTGTAAACTCGCCATATACGTCTACTGCGGGATAAGCCCTCTCGTGAGCATGCTCCCGCCGGGCTTACCCTTGTATCCGTGCATGGCTCATTATTACGTCAAATTCAAATTTATCGAACTGTTTGTAAACTCTAGTTTCGGAAAAGGTATAATCGGCTCCGGTTGCTCCGGATGTTCTCCGAGAAATTTTTCCATCCAAATCATGTTATACCACCGTCCGAATTTATATCCGCATTTATGAAATTCACCTATCGTTTCATAGCCCATGTGCTTATGAAACGCCACACTGTTTCCCGTCAGGTATTCATCATCTTTTTCCGGATATCCTATACAGGCATTCAAATTGATGATGTGCTGAGCTTTCGATATTTCTTCTATTTTCTCGTAAAGCCGCCTTCCGAGTCCGATTCTCTTTGCACTGTCACTTAAATAGATTGATGCTTCCGCAGACCAGTCATATGCCGCCCTTCCCACAAAACTTCCGGTATAAGCATATCCGATAATTTTTCCTTCCTTCTCCGCAACCAGGTAAGGATACTTCTTCAGGGTGTTCTCGATTCTCGTCCTGAATTCGTTAACTGTTGGGACATCATATTCAAATGTGATTGCCGTATTCTTTACATATGGCGCATATACATCAAGGATGCCTTCAGCGTCCTCAGGGACAGCAGTTCGAATTATAATATCATCCATGTGATTTACTCCTTATTCAATATCTGTCGATTCATTTGACCGGTATGGTCATCACAGATAATTATAGCAGATATTCAATTTGTTACAGATACTTTTCAAGCAGTAATTCTTCGGAAAATGCTTTCCTTCCGGCCTCATATTTCCGGATTTCGAGATATTTCTTCTCAAGAATGTCGCTTACATGTCTTCTGTATGCGAAGACGATGGGAGAGTGATTTGTCTGTGTAGGGTCTGGAATATTGCACTGTCAAAGGGTTGAAAGTATCTCTTTAAAACAGTATTATGGGGCAAATGGGGAGGTGCTGTATGCGGACAGACAATATATCAATGTTGAAAGACACATTAAAAATATGTGAGCACGGGTCATACCGGGTGAAGGGAGAGACGGTACATCTGAAGCTGTCAAAGGAAGAGATGCAGGAGGCACATGTTTTTCTGCCTGACGATATAGATGAGATATCGAAGAAAACTGATTTTCCGAGAGTTTTCAGTCTGGGTGGAAGGTGTGGTCATGACTGTGTAAATATGGATTCATTTTTCATGTGCTCGCAGGCTGCATAAGTATGCCGGATTTTTGTCGTCGGGTGAGAAGAGAGTGCTTGTGCTTAACCTCGCCAATCCGGTGAATCCCGGTGGCGGAGTTCGAAGAGGTGCACAGGCTCAGGAGGAGGACTTGTGTCGTAAGAGCAGTTTGCTGCTGTCACTTGAAAGCCCTGCAGCGCGTAAGTACTATGAGTATAACTACAGACTGCACTCAAACATGGGCTCGGACGCTATCATTTTAAATCCCAATGTTGAAATAATTAAAGATGAAAACGGAAAGCTGTTGGAAGACAGTGTGGTTGTGTCCGTCATGACATGCGCTGCTCCTGTGGTTCTGTATGGCTTTGAGGGGCTGTCGGAGCATGAGTACGAGGAGCTTTTGTATAAGCGAATTACCGGGATGCTCACCTGTGCTGCATACTGGGGATATAAGCTGCTGGTGCTCGGCGCCTTCGGCTGCGGAGCATTTGGGAATGATGCACACCTTGTTTCTGATATTTTCTACAAGGCACTTAAGGAGTTTGAGTTTAACGGCATGCATGAGAAGGACTTCTTCAGAAGGATAGAGTTTGCTGTTCTGTCAAGGTCAGAGGACCAGTACAATTTTAGGGAGTTCTATCGAAACTTCTCATATGATAATTTCTTTCGTGACGAAAATGCCGCGGAGACAGCAAGGGCGGAGAGTCGAAAAAAGGAGCGCGAGGTATATCTTGATAAGATAAGAGGCTGTATGATGGGCGGTGCCATCGGAGATGCCCTTGGATATACCATAGAGTTCATGGATGAGAATTCGATATTCAGACGCTACGGAGAGAAGGGAATACAGGAGTACGAGTTAGACAGTAAAACCGGTAAGGCACTCATTTCTGATGATACACAGATGAGTCTGTTTACTGCAACCGGAATAATGTATGGTGACACAAGGGGATGTATGCGTGGTGTCGGTGCAAATCCATATGTATATGTGTCAAGAGCGTATGATGACTGGCTTAGGACACAGACAGAAAACTACGAGACCCAGGGAGGAAGACTCTGCTCATGGCTGATGGATGTGCCGGAGCTCTTTAGCTGCCGTGCTCCGGGTAACACATGCCTGTCGGCGCTGCAGCAGCAGAGGGCTGTCGGTGACATTCAGACAACTTCAAATCCAAAGAATAACAGCAAAGGCTGCGGCGGTATCATGCGTGTGGCACCGCTGGCACTATACTATCCTGCTGATGGAGGACATCTGGAGTACATGGATAGAGAAGGTGCAGAGATAGCTGCCATAACTCACGGACACTCACTCGGATATATGCCGGCGGCTGTTCTGACGCATATTATAGAACGACTGGTCTATGGTGATAAGGATGGTAAATGCTATGGACTTATGGAGGCGGTGACAGAGGCTCGTGATACAGCAGCGAAGGTATTTGAAGGAGATAAACATTTGCGGGAGCTGACAGATATCATAAATCTGGCCATAGAGCTATCGGAGAATGATGATAGTGACCTTGATAATATACACCGGCTTGGTGAGGGCTGGATAGCAGAGGAAACACTTGCAATTGCACTTTACTGCAGCCTTAAGCATCAGGATGATTTCTCTGCAGGTGTGACAGCGGCGGTTAATCACAAGGGTGACAGTGATTCAACAGGAGCGGTTACCGGAAATATCCTCGGTGCACTGCTTGGATATGATGCAATCGATGAGAAGTGGAAGCAGAACCTTGAAATAGCAGATGTAATCCTGGAGATTGCGGATGACCTGTGTCACCACTGTCAGATGGATGAGTACAGTCACTACGTGGATCCTGACTGGGTCAGCAAATATATGTACATGCATCATCCTGCGTCTCAGCGAGAAGATAAACTTGAAGTGGGCAGCGATGCAGCATCGATTTACAATTCGCCGGTGTTCGATATGCTCAATCGTTCTCTCAGGGATGGGCGGATATAGAGGACTGATTCCGTCGTACAAGGGGATTCATAATCCGGACCTTTGTTCCGGCAGCCTTTTTCAAATCCTCAAATACATAATTTTATAAAATATAGATAGTTGCTCTGCCGATTTTCAGCAGAGCAATTTTTTTGAATGAAGAGAATTGTATTGAAATCCCCCAAGGCATTTAGTAGACTTAAATTTATTGAGGCTCTTCCTGCATCTGCAGAAATATATTATGAAAAGCGGGTAGAGAGAGACAGACAAGACAGGCATACCGTCAATCAAAAGCATCCGAAAATTCAGTAAATGATTTATATATAATTGATAGAAATGTAAAGATTTTGAGGACACGTGTATAGATGAAGGAGAACACATTTGATCTAATATATGATGTTGTGCGGCAGATTCCTTACGGCAAGGTGGCTACCTACGGACAGGTTGCGGCACTTGCGGGAAACAGGCGATGGGCTCGTGTGGTCGGATATGCGCTGCATGCGAATCCTAATCCGGACGGGATACCGTGCTACCGTGTCGTGACAAGAGATGGAGAGGTGTCGCGGGCATTTGCCTTCGGAGGAGAGAACCGACAGATTGAACTGCTGCGTGCCGAGGGTGTTACATTTATGGATGGGCATGTGGATATGGATAAGCATCAGTGGGAAATGTAGACTAATGACGGAGGATTATGGATACTTTTATATATGTGATGGAATTCTTCTTTAGAATCCTTGTGTTTGCGCTCTTTGTCGCAGGGTTCATATGCCTCGATAACTGGCTCGTGAAGCATACGAAGAAGGGACCGCTGCAGAGAATTTTTGAGGGTATAGGCGGGCGTATAGAGAAACGCATAAATGATAAAGGGTCAAGGAAGAAGAGTCTTGCAGTAAAAATCGATGAGCTTTTTCGTGGCATACGTTATAAGAAGTATGTCAAAGCTACGCCTGCTAAAATTGATGAAGATGAAAGCATGGATTACATGGCTGATGATACAGATGATGTTATCACGGAAGAAGATACTGATGTTGAAACTTTGACAGATGAGAAAACGATTAAAGCGGCGGATAAAGAAGCAGCGAATGCAGAAGAGAGTGTGCAGAAAACTGTATCCGTGAAGACAGACGTGAAAGCAGATGTTGAAGCAGGTAAGAAATTAGCTGCGGAGACACAGAATACAGTAGTGACAGCTGTAAAGGAGAAGGTCGAAAATATCATTGTGAAGGCTGCCACGACTTCGATTAGCAAACCGAGTGAGGAGGATTATCCTCTGAGATGGAAGGATTTTTCCCTGACGAAGTCTACAAAAAGTGTTGCGTCACCTAAAGACAACACCAGTCCCATGGTGCCGTATGGGGAGCTCAGTACAACTCAGAAGACCGGTATACCTGAGTATGCAGGCGGTAAGGGTAAGAGTGTTTCGGCTAACGGCTTCACATATCACTACTCGGCAGGAACTGCGAATTTCATATTTGAACTTATAGAGAAGGGCAGATTCACTGAGGAAAGCGATGTTGTAAGGATGGAAATAACTGACTATGTGGAGTATAACGTGACGGGTAAGGGTAGGACCGTATACTTCCGCGACAGAGATGAAGAGTGGCTGTACTACGAAGGCGCGTGGGTACATATCGTAATCCGTAAAGACAGTGAGGATAGGTACCGTGAGTATGCACAGATTTTTTATCATGATGTGCGGGATGAGGATATGGAGTTTGTTGAAAAGAATGAAAAGGATATCCTGAGCGTGGCTGAGATGATGCGGGAGGAGCTTTTTATCCGGCATTATGATATGGCAGGGTAGAGGCAATATTCTTCACCCGGGCTATGCCGGCGGGGATGCCCTGCTTTATCGATGACATATAAATTATAGAGAGCAGGGAGACATCCCTGCTCTTCTTGTTTTACCATCTCGTACGCTTAATTCTATGCAGCACATGACTGCCGTCCTTCGGAAATGTCTCGTACTCTCTGTTATTATCATCCCAGTCATACATAAGACACGGGAGCAGTACATCCGGTGTGCCAACCCTCCTTGGGGTTATGATGGTTTCAAGAGAGTGGCAGTAGGTAAACATATCAAGGTTACGCTCATCCGTTACAGCCGTAAGGTCGAATGAGGAGATGTTCAGGGTTCTGAGTCTGCCGCAAAGACAGAACATATCGTCGAAATTCTCAACACTTGAGGTGTCAAATGATGACAGGTCAAGATGTTCTATTTTCGTACAGCTGTCAAACATGTGTGACATATCGGTTACACCCGATGTGTTCATACTTGCGGGCCAGAAAATCTCTCTCAGGTTTCTGCACTCTTCAAACATATGCGACATATCAGTGACCTTGTCGAAGCTGAAGGATGATACATCGAGCACCTGAATCGTGCCGCAGTGCATGAACATTTTGGACATGTCGGTCACTTCAGAGGTATTAACATTATGCATGTCAATATGCTTCAGTGATGTGCACCACAGAAACATTTCGCTTACTGACCCTGTGAAGCGGACCTTTTCTCCGAAGCATATGGTTTTATAACAGTCATTTTTGTAGTGTGTGACCGGGTGGTCGTCGTCCATCGGAGAGTAATACTTGTAATCGCTTGGGAAGACATCTCCGGTGACACTGATACTGCCGCCGCGTTCTGTAAATCCCGGTATATAGATATGCTTGGTAGTGCGGCTGGCGGGATAGTGGTCTACTATACTGAAATGGCCGTAATTATGCCACCTGTCAGAGGGCTGAGCCATCATGCTGATGTTCTGTCCGTTGCTGCAAGGCCACGACACAAGGCGAAGTACTCTATGGTCGCACGCCTTCAGCTCCGGCAGCGAGGTTTGAATATTTATACTGTGCTCATATCTGCCTTCATTTATATCCTGGATAGTAAATTCTGTAGTATGACCGTCCTTATCCTTTCCTTTATATGTAGAGATGTCAGATTGCTTACTCCTCGGTTTCAGTTGACCTGAGAAAATCACGGTTCCGTAGCTATCCTGTACAGTAAGAGAAGTTTTACCGCCGGTTAGCTTAAACTCTCCGACTCCGGTAAGTCCGGCTAAGAAGTACTCTATCAGTCGGAGATTGCTGTTATGGTACTCTGACTCAAATTCACTATCGGCGGGCGGAAGAGTCCTCAGCATACAGCGGTTACTTCCCATAAGCTCCTGCAGCTCCCTGAAATGTTCATTATCGCGGGAGGCTTCATCACTCAGTATCAGGACGTCACCCTGATATTTGGAAATCTCCCTGATGATTTTCGACTTTTCAGCTGTTGAGATTTCAGCCATAGTGTGGAGCCTTCCGGAAATTTCCAAAGCAGCTTCACTGCCGAATTCCGGCGAAACCATGATAATTTTTTTAACATAACCGTTATTCCTTGCTGCAACAAGACCTGCGTATATACCGGCAGAGCCTTCACATATAAGAGAGATATCATTTCCCTTGGGACTCATGAAGCACATATAATCGGTATAGGCTATAACCTCCTTGATATCTTCCGGACCGGTAACGACAGGCTCATTCGTACCGGCCGTATCAGAGTAACCGAATACGAAGCTCTCGTGTCCGAGCCAGCTTAGCTCCTGGCTGTATATCCTGGCCTGATTATAGAAGTTCCTGCTGCCGCAGAGGAAGACCACGGCAGGGACAATGCTGTGTTCACTTGTACTTGTATAAAACTCCCGGAAGTATCGCATCACGGGTATATTTCGACCATTTATCTCGTATCTGATTTTCTTAGACTGGTTGTACATATCAAAGCTTCTCCCAAAGACAAATCTAAACTTTAACAGACAGAGTATCATGTATCTTAAATTGACACAAGTTATTGGCGAGACAGATTGGGTGTCTGATTTCGGTTTATAAGAGCCGTGTTGGTGTAGACAGGAAAATGTGAATATAATTCCCGTGACTTGCTATCAAACCTATATTATTATGTGAGTGACAAAACTGTCACAAAAATCGTCACCGGGATGTCATCTGAGTAATATATGATAATTTGTGACAGTTCACGAGATATCACGCGTAGCGTGACGGTGCCCCTGTGAACACCAGTGGAGCACATGAAAATACGGAGGACAATCAAGTGGAAATACTCAGATGTGAAAACCTGACTAAGGTATACGGAAGCGGTGACGGACGTACGGTGGCACTCGACAACGTGTCACTTAGTGTGGAGAAGGGAGAGTTTGTGTCAATTATCGGTCCGTCAGGAAGCGGTAAGTCAACGCTGCTGCATCTGCTCGGCGGAGTGGATAAGCCGACGGAGGGCTCAGTCACCATCGCAGGGCAGGAACTTGGGACACTCAGTGAGGATAAGCTCGCCATATTTCGAAGGAGACATATCGGTCTCGTCTATCAGTTCTATAATCTAATACCGGTTCTAAATGTCGATGAAAATATAGTCCTGCCGCATCTTCTCGATGGGCGTGAGGCAGATACCGAGCGCCTGGACAAGATCGTGGAGTATCTCGGACTATCTGATAGAAGGCATAACCTGCCGAGCCAGCTGTCAGGCGGACAGCAGCAGAGAGTTTCTATCGGAAGGGCTATATTTACTCATCCGTCACTGCTTCTCTGTGATGAGCCGACAGGAAATCTGGACAGAAGGAGCAGTGAGGACATTATACGTCTGCTTACAGACTTTAACCGCACCATGCAGCAGACACTTATACTGATAACTCATGATGAGAGTATCGCACTTAGAGCGGACCGCATGATTTCTATAGAGGACGGTCGTATCGTGAGTGATGAGGTACTGCGGCCGATACAGGGTAGAAGCAGTCGAGATGTACAACAAGGTACATCGGAGACAAGTGGTGAAGTATCGCAAAGCTCACAGGAAGGTCAAGAGATAGTGACACCCGGAAAGCGTGCCCGCCATGAGTAACAAGAGAGTGATTCACCGCGTCACGTGGCGGTATATGAAGAAGAGTCCGCGCAGGACTCTCTTCGCATTTGTCGGAATCGTGCTGATGGTCACACTCATAACGTGCGTCTTTGTCGGCAAGGATACAGCGGTCGGATACTTCACTGACATCGCGGAGACATCCTACGGAAAGTGGCACATAGCACTGTACGATATAGACAGTGAGCAGTATGCGAGCGTCCGTGAGCTTCCCTATATAGAGAGTACCGGTATAACAGAGAATCTGCAGTACTCACTCCTTCCGGAGTCCGGAAATGCTACGACTCCGTATCTCAACATCAGAGGCTACTCATCAGAAGCATTTGACTATATGAATATAACTGTCACAGAGGGACGTCTTCCCGAGGCTGAGGATGAGATCATAATCAGCAAAGCGGCGGCAGACGACGGTGCTTCGATAGAAGTCGGAGACGAGATAGAGGTTGGATGTTTCCGAAGATATATAGTAAATAACGGCAGCGGTACCGGTGTATTTCCGTTTCAGGAGTTTGTTCTGGAGAGTGGAGAGACAAAGGAGGCACCTGCGGACTTCCCATACTATACGGAGGACTCTGAGTTTTATGATGAGTATGATGAAGTGCACGAGAGTACAGGCTACAGTGCGACATTTACAGTGGTCGGCTTCTGCGAGGCACCATCCTACGAGGAGGATGCGGCATATACTGCGATAACTCTGATCACGGATGTGCCGGAGAGTGGAGCATTTAACTGTCTTGCAGTGACTGACCCGGACGTAATGCCATATAATGTGGAGGATGACATTTCAGAGAGGACGGGGACTGATGAGGTCGAGCTAAATGATGCCGTCATGATCTTCTGGGGAAACTCGTCGGATAATACTCTAAATGCGATAATCATAGCTGCACAGGTATTCTTCACAGTGCTCATCCTGGCGGTGTCGGTGATTATGATATTTAATCTGTTTAACCTTTCGTACGAGGAGAGGTGCCGGTATCTTGGCATGCTGTCATCGACGGGTGCAACCGGCAGACAGAAGAGGAGCAGTGTCTACTTCGAGGCGCTGGTGCTGCTCGGCGCGGCGGTGCCAGTGGGATTTGTGCTGGCACTGATACTGATAGTTCCTGTGGTGTATATGGTCATGCCGCTTGCAGCGGGTGTAATCGGAGTAAGCGGTAATGTGTCACTATCGGTTCAGCCGGTGATAAAACTCACATCAGTTCTTTTGGTACTTGCGGTAAGTGTGGTGACGGTGCTTGTATCGGCGTGGCTTCCGGCTCGAAAGATAGGTAAGATAGGACCGATAGAGGCTGTGCGCGGGAATCTGGAGAGTGGGAAGAAACGAGAATTCTTCAGAGGTCGCAGGAACAGTCATAGAATGGAAGAAGCCGGAAGGAAACATGTAAAACCGACAACTGCCGCAGAGCTCATGCTTGCATCACACTTTGCAAGGAAGGGAAAGTCTACGGCAATAGTCCGTGCACTTGCGGTTTTCCTGGTGGTGCTTGTGGTTACGACATACGGTATGACAGCATTGTCGCAAATGCTTTCTTATAAAGTAAATGACAACCTGACGTATGTGATAAATAAACCGGCCGGCGTCACATATTCGCTTACCTGTGATACCTACGACGGTGCGGTGATGGAGGCACTGGCAGAGGAGCTTCGCAGTACAGATGGCATCACTGATGTGAGTGAGGTTACGATTTGCATGTGGGGCGGCATGACTGATTCAGAGATAATGAGTGATGAGTATTGGGATGATATGTACAGTGTGATATCGATGTACTATCCTGATGGACTGTCGCTGAGTGAATTTGAGAACACATACAGATACGACCATGTGACACCGGTAAATATGATAGCGGTGGATACTGAAATGTATGAGCTGCTGGGCACAGTGGCGGAGGATGCTCAGACAAGTGACTGTGCAGATGGTTCGGTAATGGGAAGTTTAGTGGACGACTCGGCAGCAAGCAGTTCGTCAGAGAATCAGGCAGCAGACAACACAGCAGAAGACGGCAACGCTACGAAAACCCACTGCATCGTTGTAAACTATGGTGAGATGTCCACGGACAGTCAGATGGTATGGGAAAATGAGCTGACGGGCTACAAGTTCTACGAAATAGGTGAGATGACAAGGTTTGCCGCGGGCGATACATTTGAGGTGGATATGAGCTACGAGTCGTCGCCCATGGACAGAGTGACTATGGTGGTCGATACATTTGCGAGCGCTGATGATATACCCGTGACCTATCACAGTGACGAGCTGTGGGTGGTTGTGACGGCTGAGAGTCTCGCAGAGATGATACCGTATGCAGAAACTCTTCGTATAGACACAAATGTTTTCTTTAATGCGGATGCATCGGATGAGGCGGCAGCTAAAATACTGGATAAGCTTGGAGATATAAACGGATTCACACTCAGCACCTCGGATACTATGTCGGGCGAGTTTGGTGAGACCGAGATAGCACAGATATCAAAAATGCTGAAGCTGCTTATGGCTGCATTTGTGGTGATAACGGCGGTGCTCTGTTATCTCAATCTGTATAACTCAGTGTCGGGGCTGATGAACTCACGCAGCCGTACATTTGCCATGTTGAAGTCACAGGGTATGACTCTGAGACAACTGCTAAGGACAGAGATTTATGAATTTGTTATAATCGTACTCAGGGCGGTACTTACTGCGGTGCCTGTCACAGTACTGCTATGTGCTGCGGTGTACATGGTGATGGTGAAGAGATTCGGAGAGTTTACCGTGAATTTTCCTGTGGTGCCGATAGCTGTGACAGCAGCCTTGGCAGTAATCATGACACTGCTGATAGCTGTGGTATGTACGAGGTCTGCGGCGGGTAGAGACATGATGGAAGAGATACGAAGCGTATAGTTCACGACAGTTTATGAGGTGCCACGCGCAGCGTGATGGAGTCCTTGTGGCAGTTCACGAGGTGTCACGTAGCGCGTGACGGAGTCCTTGTGAACCCCCAGACCAGTGTGATATGTAATGATAGTGGGAGTCAGTATGAAAATCCTTGTAGTAGAAGATGACAATATAATAGCCGAGGGACTTAGGCTCTCCCTCACACAGGAGGGTTACGAGCCGAAGGTGGCAGGAACTAAGGCAGAGGCACTGAAAATTCTGGGAGACACACAGTCCGGCATAGAACTATGCCTTCTTGATGTGATGCTGCCGGACGGCACGGGTTTTGAAATCTGTGAGGAGATAAGGCAGAGGAGTGATATGCCGGTGCTGTTCCTTACAGCCTGCGACGATGAGGTGCATGCTGTGCTGGCACTTGAAAATGGAGCCGACGACTATATCGTGAAGCCCTTCCATATACGCGAGCTTATGGCTCGGATAAAGGCAATACTAAGAAGAACAAATCGTGATGCGGGTCAGCCTGCAGCAAGTACAGTTTATACAATCGGGAGTAATACAGTAGATGTCAGTGCTGCAAAGGTTACGAGAGACGGACAGGAAATAAACCTTACCGCGATGGAGTACAGACTTCTGCTTATACTGCTTAGAAACAGAGGACAAATCCTGGAGAGAGGCAGACTTCTGGATATACTATGGGATGAGGTTGGTGACTTCGTAAATGATAATACTCTCACGGTATATATCAAGAGACTCAGGGCTAAGCTGGACGATGCAGCAGGTAAGGAGATAGAGACTGTCAGAGGTGTCGGATACAGATTAAGATGAAGGTGACAGGAAGGTACTGTGGTGAGTTGTGCACTGTAGGCTTAACAACAGTGTAAGTGGCATAAAGGAACATGAGATGATTAGAAACAGAAGATACAACTTTAGAGGTGGCACGGTTTGAGTACGATAATTATCTGCATACTATCAGTCATCATCCTCCTGCTTATCATATATATAGCTGTGACAAAATCCAGAACCAAACGCCAGGTGGATGAGCTGACGGATTATTTGACGAAGGTTCAGGACCGGGGCACTCTGCCGGAGGTTGGAGGTCAGGCAGAGGGAAGCCTGAGAATCCTGCAGAGTGAAATCTACAAGGTAGCAACACAGCTGCAGGAGAGCTATGCCGATGAGACTGAGAAGAACCGTTACCTTTCGGATATGCTGTCAGATATATCACACCAGATCAGAACGCCGCTTACAGCCATAACCCTTATGACAGATCTGTTGAAGAAGGGCGGACTGTCAGAAGCAGAGGAGAAGCGGTGTATCTATAACATAGATAAGCAGGCGGAGCATATAATCACACTTGTGCGGAGCCTTCTTGCGATAGCTCAGCTCGATGCAGGGGTACTGGAACTGAAGTCCGAAAGTGTCACGGCACGCGAGCTTACAGCTGATGTATTGTCACCGCTTGAACTTATGGCAGAGGTTAAGGAAGTTAGTCTTGAGAGTGATGTACCGGAGGATATGATGCTTACCTGCGACAGACAGTGGACACGGGAGGCTCTGACGAACATCCTCAAGAACTGTCTGGAGCATACAGACGAGGGAGGCTGCGTCAGCATAGCTATGTCTTACACGTAATTTGCGAGTGATATAGTAATCAGCGATAACGGCAGCGGCATAGAATCGGCGGATCTGCCACATATATTTGAGAGATTCTACCGTGGGACTGCGACGCAGAACAGTGACACCGGCGGAGTCGGCATCGGCCTTGCACTCGCAAGGAAAATAATCCTCGCAGAGGGTGGAAATATAACGGTTGAAAGTAAGGCTGCGGTCGGGACAACATTTAAAATCAGATTGGCTGGCTGTAGTCGGAGATAACGGCAGAAGATTTGTTTATAAAAATAAAGTGATGAGATATAATTGTCGGAAAGTGGCAAAAAAGCAACTTTCCGACAAAAATCATATGGAAAGACATCTGTGGGAGAGGAGCTGCTCCAGAGATACCTTGACAGGATTGCAGAGGATACTGAATTCAAGGAGTGGTACTTCGGTCACTGGCACAAGGATGAGGTGGTGGATAATTTCATTTGCCTGTATAATGATGTCGTAGAGCTGTATATGACATAAAGTGATGAGATTAGGAGAGTGCTGTGAAGAAACTTTATTTTACAAGACATGGGCAGACCTTCTGGAATGTCGCAAATAAGATATGTGGTGCGACCGATATAGGTCTTACCGAAGAGGGATATAGACAGGCACGGGAGCTTGGCGAGAACATCCGGAGAGAAATCATTTCCGGAAATGTGCATATAGATGAGATACTCGCGTCGCCGCTTTCGAGGGCATATGATACGGCCAAATGTATTGCTGACATGACCAATCTGCCGCTCAGGGCAGAGCCGCGTCTCGTGGAGCAGAACTTTGGGCGCTACGAGGGGACACCGCGTAACGGTGAGGAATTTCTGCACGATAAGGGACAGTTTGTGTCATCGTACGGAGGCGGTGAGTCGATGATGCGTGTGGGGCAGAGAATATACAACCTGCTGGATGAACTCTCTCAGGATGACAAGGTCTATCTTCTGGTCGCGCATAACGGTATCGCGAGGATAGTTCAGTCGTACTTCTATGATATGACGAATGAGGAGTATGCAAGGTACGGTGTGAAGAACTGCGCGTGGGTGGAGTATGAGTATCCGGATGTGAAGTAGAATGTTGATGTATGAGCACTCTAGCGTAGATTAAGCATGCAGACAGCTATAATATATAATAGCGGATGCTTGCGAATAAGCGGATTGTATGAGATTACGTGTGATTTACATATGGAGGAAGTAACATGGATGTAGGAGAAACTCTCGAGGCTCTGCGCCTCAAGGCAGAGCGTGATGATGAATTAAGACGCCGCCTTATAGCGACGAAGGATATGCCGAACGCTGTGACGGAGTTCTGCCGTATCAGTACAGAGGCGGGCTGCCCGCTCTATGCCATGGATCTGATAGCCTTTGGTGAGGACAGCTATGCGGCTATGAGACGAAGCACCAACGGAGGCGGCGAGAATTCACCGCTGCTCGAGTGGGGCGACGATGTGTACGAGCTCTTTATAGCAGGGCTGCAGTGAATTTATGAAGGAGGTATGGATGAGTGAGTATATATGAATACAGTGTGCCGACGGTTGATGACGGAGAACTCAGTCTGTCGGAGTATAAGGGCAGGGTTATGCTGATAGTAAATACGGCGACGGGCTGCGGATTTACACCGCACTACGAGCCGCTTGAGAAGATGTATGAGAAGTATCATGAGCAGGGACTTGAGATTATCGACATCCCGTGCAATCAGTTCGCCGGACAGACACCGGGAACGGATGATGAGATACATGAGTTCTGTACGCTTAAGTATCATACACAGTTCTCTCAGATGAAGAAGTCCGAGGTGAATGGTGACGGTGAGCTGCCGCTTTACACATACTTGAAGAGCCAGAAGGGCTTCGAGGGCTTCGGCAAGGGACCGAAGGCACTTATGATGAGTGCCATGCTGAAGAAGATAGATAAGGATTATAAGAATAACTCTGCTATCAAGTGGAACTTCACGAAGTTCCTGATCGACCGCTCCGGAAATGTAGTCGCTCGCTTTGAACCGACAGCAGACATGGAGGATGTGGAGAAGGCAGTAGTGGAACTGCTGTAGACACATTCCCCGCGGAATGCACCTAAAACAGTTATTTACTTCGGGGGAGACTGTCCGAAAATTCCCTGATTCTGCAAAGTGAATAGTGGCATAAGGTACTGGTTGATATGAGGTGCTGTGTATATAAAATTTGAACATTGAAAAACGAATACATTTTTGATGAAAAAAG
>Ga0065711_1006075_pt1 | contig 18373 bp, 6 predicted proteins | sample Hoacrofraction12_FD_59098 | JGI IMG/M metagenome (GOLD analysis project Ga0065711, IMG submission 59098) | Hoatzin crop microbial communities from Cojedes, Venezuela - Epithelial fraction 12 v2 (version 2) | ecosystem: Host-associated > Birds > Digestive system > Esophagus > Crop | place...
GGTCACCTACAGCAGGCTGCACAGGATCTTGTCCAGGCGGGTCTTGAATATCTCCAGAGAAGGAGACTCCACAACCTCCCTGGGCAGCCTGTTCCAGTGCTCCGTCACCCTCAGAGGGAAGAAGTTCTTCACACAGAGTAGCAGATTCCTAAGATACTATATAGTACATCATTTTCAGTAGTAATCCTTTCAGAATTGTTGCTATACAGCGTTTTCTACAAATGGCTAATTGTTTTTTGTACAATAGCATGGACACATCTTTAAAAGAACTAATAAAGCTATGTAAATATGTATTCTATGCATTTAATTTCTGAACTGATAGTAAATAGGCCTTGCAGGGTTTTTTTGAGAGCTAAGTGGATGACTTTCATATGAAGGTTAGAATCCAACCTCTGTGGTCGGCTAGCTGTTTTGCTGTGCAGTTTTAATAAAACAAAACAAAACAAAAACCCAAACAAAAAACCCCAAAACAAACAACAACCAGCAAGCCAATAATCTGATAACTATTGTTCCTGTGTGTAATTACATTTAGCTGATAAGTCAATAACATCTTTCAAATTATCAGTTTAAAATAAAAGTACCTTTTGCCATTAATCTTCCTTTATGTTGTCTGTTTGGTTTCTTTTTCACCTTTTCCTCTCCTCACTGTGCAAACCCAAAAGGTCATTTTAAAGGATGTGGATTCTCTCCTTTATGTGGACACTGATGTTCTCTTCCTGAGGCCCATCGATGACATCTGGCACATCCTGAAAGAGTTCAACTCAACACAGCTAGCGGCTATGGCCCCAGAACATGAAATACCAAAGATTGGCTGGTATAGTCGATTCGCCCGTCACCCCTATTATGGGACAACTGGAGTCAATTCGGGAGTGATGCTAATGAATTTAACACGGATACGCAACACTCAGTTCAAGGTGAGAAGAGTTACAGCTGTTGCAGAAACTAATGATTTATGTGTTTTTCACATCTTGTAAAACTTAGTATAAAATGATATAAAATTTGTAAAATAAAGAATCTGAAAAATATAGCATATACAGTTTAAAAGCAATTGCAGTGAAAATGATTATTAAAACAAGTGAAACTTCCTCAAGAGGCTGGAGCACTGAGAACTTGCAGATGAAGCAGTCTGTTTGGAGTAGTAAAAATGGCTTCTTCAAGATCTCATTTTCCCTTGAAAGATACATGAAAGAATAAACTCAAGGATCTTCAGTGCACTCACTGTACTGTTTTTAAAATTGGGAAGCTTGATATAAATATCTGGAGAAATTGGTAATTTTTTGTGTCTGCTGTAAACAGAATTTTGTGTCCTGCTACAGATCAAGTGACTCCATAAATTTTGATATAAATGAGATGGAAACATTTTTTCTGACATCTCCGCTCTTTTGTGAAAAGCTTGACTTGTAAAAGTTTGTTTCATTGAGCACATATTCTCTAACCTCTTCAAAAACTTTATTTGCCCAGAGTAGTTCTGTTCCTCAGTCATGGCCGGGGGTTTCCTATACCCTTACAGGAGCAGCTTGAGTGAAAAAAGCCCTTGCTCTTGACATCCTGTTTCCCAGGGAAGATAATTTTTAGTCTGTATTTTTCCTTGCTTTTATAACTCAGTTTTCACCTTGTCCCTGCATTTTTGCTTTTTTCCACCTTGCCACTTTTTCTCCCTGCTGTTGTTCGGAACAGGAGGATGGTGACTCGCAGGAGCGGACATCACAGCTACTCGGGAGACACCGCCTTCCTGTCTAGATAAACAAGAGCAGAGTCAGCTCTGCTGTGCCGACCCTATCCAGGTCTAACATTTCCTGGCAGTTCTTCATTTGCCATCTGGGTATCTGACATGGCGTAGCAGACTTACAGACATGCAGGTGCCACACTCTGAGTCGTGTATCACGTCACTGTTCACGGTATTAACCCATTGCGTCTGTTTTTCTGCCCTGCAGAACAGCTTGATACCGAGTGGTTTGACTTGGGAGGAAATGTTATATCCATTATACCAAAAGTACAAAAATTACATTACATGGGGAGACCAGGATTTACTAAATATAATTTTTTACTTTAACCCAGGTAAGTAATGATTCATGGAGTCATAATTATCTGTGTTAAGAAACTTTCTTGAACATTTTTTTTTGAAGTGCTATTTGTTATTTATAATATGCATAGTGTACTCTGGCATGAATTAATGTGTAAATGCACCTAGGACTTACAACCTATGAAAATACTTCCAAAAGTGGTGCAGGTGGTAGGGCTTGGACTTGTTTCCATTGAATATATAAATCTGTTTTCTGGAGATTCTGAGAAAATAAGGAGGTGTAACATGAATGATCAAATGCAGGAATGAAGTTCAAGTTGTATGTGTGCTTAAGAGCGTCTCTGGACCAGAGCCTAGCTCAACAAATGTTTTTGTTTCAGATGTTTATCTGAATGTGAAATTGGCAAGCTTTCTCCAAAGCTATGCTCTGGTGTTCTGAAATTCAGATGAATTCTGATATTTATGCAAATGAGTAACAAAGCTAATATAAACAGAAGAAGGACACAGCCATTGAAATATCTCCTCTGGAACTGTTGTGCTCCCTACTCTCACTCCTTCACTAAAAGTTACTTTTTGAGAAAGATGCTTCCAGCCTCTCAGCTGAATGATCCAGCCTCAGCAGGCACCAGGACGGTGACATCTATATTCTGCTGCTTAGATTTGTGGATTTTCTACTCTTCTGTATTCTGCTCTCTCTGGGACTATGGAGAGCTGTGGAGGACTTCAGATCTGGCAAACCCTTGTTCTTTGAGAACAGATGGCAAAACCCACCTGTCCTAGTGTGGACCAGCGTGACCACTAAGTATGTACTTGTCAGCCCAGCAAAACGGCATGTCTGATTCGTGCCTGTCCCTCTTCCACAGTGCCTCCATCAACAACTCGTGACGCTTTTTGGTTTGTCCTTCTTTTCCTCTTGGAGTCGTACTCGTGCGAGTGTGTATATCCAAGGAACTGGCAAGTCCAGGCATCTTCATTTTAAAAGGGTGTGCTTTTTCCACAAGTGCTGAGACAGCTTCTGGAAATTAAGCCTCTTTTAGGTATTTCGCAGTGATCACACAGAAACAACTTCAGGCACTTCCAAAACCAGTAACATCTGAGAAGTTCAAGGATCTCAAAACTGTTGCATAGTACGTGGTTCCCAAAGAAGCTGAGAATCTTACTTGGTGCTCCTGAATATGCTGAGTATACATTCTTATTTGCTTTTCCTTGTTTCCTGTGTGACCTTGTATTCCCTCAAGTGATGTAAAGAACAGAATAAGTTTGGATTTATCTTTATTTATTCTGTTCCCTTTTCTTTTTCTCTAAGGAGTCATAGGGTAGGTAATTGGATATACCCAAATCCAAGCAAATAAAGGGAGAGAGCAAAAGCAAAGCAATAAGCTAACATCTGTTTACTGCAGACAGATGTCAAACATCAGTGTCCCTGGTACACCACGTATTGCCCTCAATCCTAGGGAAAAAAATAAAGTGGAAGAAATCTTCATTATGAAATCAGAAATTAATTTCCAAAAAGAAATTAATGTTATGGGAATAGGGTCTCCTGGAGGAGGAAAAAGGTGAAGCCAGATTAGTTGTCAAGTCAAACTCAAGTTGCTAACTTGAGCATGGAGGAAAAAACAAAGATTGCGAAAATATTTTAATTTTGTATGAGAGCATTCTCTATCAAATCCACATGCTGAGACTCTTTTCTGCACCATAGTCTGTCTTGTAACTGGTAAATAATTTTTTGTGGATTACGTAACATCAGACTGCACAAGAAAAGAAAACAAAAGAACCGAATACAATTAAAACAGAGAACTAGACTTTCCCGAGGTTTTAGACTGCTGGAATGTTGAGGCTGTCCTGAGAAGGAACCAGTCAAGACGGCTGCAGGTGGCTTTTCATAGGTGCAGTGCATTGGCTTAAAAACACCCGGGACCGTGTTACCTGAGGCCTGAGGAGATGCACCCTGTTTCCCGACTCCGAAGGCTGTTCTGGTGTTTGGCGGATCTGAAGGCTCGCAGAGCAGCTGGAATTTGAGTCCAGCTGTGACAGCAAAAAATGCACCAAAGCCTCACAGTGAGGAGCAGATCAAGAATACTCAAGTGACGTACGAAAGGCAGTAAGCACTGATGACATCCTCTCCCCGGAGTGACCTGCTGATGAGCTGTTCGTGCAAACATCTGTTCAGGGTTACTGAAAGGATCCCCGTTAGCTGTAACGGGGTTTGGATCGGGCGTTGCTGCTCTGCCTGCCCTTGCAGCAACACTGGGGAGCAATTCTGAGTGTGTGATAACTCGGACCGAATGGAAACTGTTTACAATCTACGCTTTCTGGAGAAGTCTGCTGCTAGAGAGGCCTTAAGGGAAGAAATGTTTCAGAAACTTTTTCTTCTGCTTCTTCAAGAACTGCACAGGACCAGCTGCAGACTTCCTGGGAAGCTGGGAAAGGCCAAGTGAAGAACTCAGTTTTCAGTGCTTCAGACATGACCTGCTGGCATCATGCAGTGATCCTTTGTGTTCGGTTTCTGAAGCAAAAAGGTCACAGGGACTGGCGTGATTTATTATAAGCATATCGCAAATACTGTGGGTGGATAGAGAAAGCTTTAAAAAAAGAAAGAATCAGTAGGAGAAAGGAAGTTATAAGCTGTTTTGAGAAATTAGGCTCATCTTTAAATAACCTAGACCTGTGAAATTAATGACTAATGACTGTCAGAAGGTCTGTGGATAAAATACACTACCTCTTATGCTCTGCTGTATCTCATTATAACAAATTGTCATAGCCTCAATGAAAGCTTCAGCAGCAAGCACTGGATATGCTTTGCAAGTTTTCCCATGCTGTCTCCAGAAGGATTCGGGATTTTGTATAACCCGCAGGGCTGTGTGTGCTTCCCTAATAGTTTCTGTAACTCCGAAACTTCCTGCTAGGGCCGAGGACCCTGGGTAGTGCCACCTGGTGCATACTTCGGGGTTGATTTTGTCACTTTTAGCTTTGTGAAATGCTCTCTTGGCTTATGTTTGCACCCAGTCTTTGTGTTGCCCTCTCTTTCTGGTAGTTCAGGTCTAACAGCGCTGAGATATGTATAGTCATGCCCTGAGGAAAGGAAGCTTCTATGTCTAGCTGCTGCTTGGGATATTTGCAAAAGAAGTAACTGAAATTTGTAAAGCTCCTCAGTCCCAGCTTTTTCACAGAAACATGGTTTAATTTGTTGTAACTCGTCTGATGTGTCTTTTCCCCCTCGCCCCGTCTCCCCTGGCCGACGCTGGCAGAGTGTCTCTATGTGTTCCCATGTCAGTGGAACTACCGGCCTGACCACTGTATGTACGGAAGCAACTGTAAAGGCGCGGAAGAAGAAGGCGTCTCTATTCTGCATGGAAATAGAGGTGTCTACCACGATGACAAACAGCCTACGTTCAAGGCACTCTACGAAGTGATACGTGATGTAAGTCTCCTATCTCGACAGAGGCAGTCCTTTTATTTCAGTGTAGGTTACTGCTTTAACGGGGTCACCCGGGTGGCTGTTCCAGCAGATCAGGCTGAGCATAGCTGTGCTTGATGTATACCCATCAGACACAAAATAACAAAATTGCTTTGGCCTCTCCTGCCTTACTGCATGCATCTGTTTGAGGTGATTTGAATGATCCTCCATAGTATAGTAAATTTCTAATCAAAAAGGCTGATAAATTGCTTTTCTGTAATACTGGAGGTGGGGAAAAAAAATTGTTGGAATGGAGTCCTTCCTGCTGGTACTGCAGCTCTGGTCCATAAATAGCCAGTGAAAACTTGTCCTCCCTGAGCACCTGGTGCCTCTGGGCCCATGGAAGGCAGAAGCTTGCATACAGACACAGGTCCTTATTTCCACTTTGAATATTGTGTGTGTATAACTCCACTCTCTAAAATACCTGTGTTGCTACAGTATCCCTAGGTTAGTAAACCTCCTTTAAATACAGACTCTAGAAATAACAGTTTCTGGGAAGCTGGCTATTTTGGGTAACATGCCCAGACAAACTTTTCTGCAAGCGAGCCCTCTCAAGCCGACTGGTGGTTAAAGTTGATAGGCTTTGATGGCACTCTGGGAAGGTGAGGGACAAGTCATTGCCTACCTATATAAGGTTTTATCTTACAGAAACTTCTGAAATGCCATTCTGTAACTAGTGAAAACTAATAATTCTCTTTTTTCTTTTCTTTAGTTTCCATTTGAAGACAATCTCTTCCAGTCTTTGTACTACCCTCTGCAGTCTAAGTTTCTGGATACAGTGCACACTTTATGTGGGAGAATTCCACAAGTATTTTTGAAGCAAATTGAGAAAACTATGAAGAAGGTGTATGAAAATCGTGTCATCGTCTATTTGGGGGCCAACCACAGATACTAAATGTAGCTATATTTTTACACAGGTTTTCATTCTCGCACCACCATCTCATGAAGAATGTAAATGAACACTGTGACCTCTTTTACTGAAATTCAGATTTCAAATATTTTCCTTATCGAATTTCCTAATAACCCCTGAAATTACAAAAACAGAAGAAATCCTAGAAGTCTACCTAAACTGTCGTTTCTTGGACCTTTTGTTCTCTTCCTACATTTATCTTGGTTGCAACGGGGAGAGTTGATGATTCTCATTTTTATTTGATGAGCTTAGTTTGGTTATTTGTGTAAGAACAGTTTTATTCATTGTAACATTTTTGGAAGTTGTGCAAAAGCTTGTACTGATCTCAGGCTTAACACAGAAGTTACGGTATGAGCTGTGTGACATATAGGGACTATAACTCTGAAAATGATAGGGCAAATATTCTCGACTGTAATGAGGATGCTGAATTACAGAAAAGATTACTCTTGTGATAGGATGAGTTAAAATTTACTATAGTAAAGGGAAAGTATTTGCTTCAAATTGCACTTCTGTCTGAAGGTATATTACCTGCTATTCTTCACATGTAGGACCTAAGATTTCCCTTACTTAAAAAGATTAGGGGAATAGAAGTGCCTATTTGCTTTGTATTTTACAGCACTTTTTGTCTAGTGATTGTCATTTTTCCTCTCTGCTCTTCAGTAGTTTTGTGAGGGCTTCTCATGAAGGAATTAGAAGGAAAATAATTACAGCATATATAGGAAAACAGTGCACAAGAAATGGGAAGGGGATGCAGTGGAAGCTGTGGCACCTGCACAGCTGATGGGGAACAGAAAGAGAATACTGTCTTGCGTGGAGTGCGGTCATGTTCTTCCCCTCCAGTCTCTTACATTTTTAAGAATGTATTCCCTAATTTGGTAATGCTAATTACATTAGGCACAGTCCAAGAATAATTGCGAATGAAGAGTACAAAACCAGGTACTGTGGATCTGTTTTCCTCTTTAATTCATCCTCTTTGATTGCAATTTACTGCACAGTAACAATGGTATGCCACTGAGAACCGTTCTGCCCTCCCTGTGCTGGGAGGCTGAGAATGCTGCCTCTGACCCCCTTTTCTGCTTCACCAGGGGCATAGAAATGTATTTCTGCCTGGCACTTTTGTTCCTGGAAGTCGAGAGTTCTATGCTAGGATCACGACGAATAGCCTCAAAGTGAAAGAGGATATATGATGGCTTTGATGTTTATTTAAAACACTTCATTTAGTTTAGGTTTTGAAAGTGTTGTGATCATTTTGGGATGTGCACAGACAGGAGCTTATTAAACCTCGCAGTGGCTGAAAGGTGCTTGGGACAAGTCACTGGGGAACGGAAAGTGAGGACACTCTTAAAGAGCAGTGATACAAGAGCAGGCTCCCAGAGGCATTTTCTTCTACCTGTAAGCCCCGAGGGGTGTGTGTAGGTGAGTGCTTGAAGAAAACAGCAGGAAAAATGATCATACTTTTCAAGTCCATTCAGCCAAAAAAAAATTGCCATTGCTTGGAACTGCTCACTTCTTTATCTAACAGGCAAAGCAGGAGAGGAGTGAGGAGGGTGAGATACATGAAGCTCTTCTCTAATGAAAGTAAAACTGATACAGATTGAGTATCTTGTAATGTAGCATACATTTATTAGAGATGAATATCTGGGGCATGTGGATGAGGGAAAGGATGTGTTTCCTAAGTTAAACAGTAGGATTTCTGAAGAATTGTGGTTTTAGGGCTTTCTACCTATCCAGTCAGGACTGATGCACAGTTTCATAAGAAAAGAGTCTCGAAGGGAAAGTCCTTTTAGCTTGCACATTCCTCTCTCCTTGTGCGGCAGCTCGTGAGAGGAGGGATGATGCCTTGCTGGCATCTCGGGCTGCCAGATAAACAGCCTGTACACAGGAGGAGGTGCCAGCAAAGTTTTTCCAAACACCAGAGTGTGAAAATGTCTGTGACACCTCCGCAAGCGTGCTGTGTGAATGGCACAGCGTGGCAAACGGCATCACGACAGAGTCATCTGAGTAGCGGAGGTGTTAAGATAGAGGCTTGGAGTAAGGGGCATATGGTCATGGTCGTAGCAATTTCCCTGCTGGTCTGTGCTCGCAGGCATGACAAACAGAAATGTCTGTTGTTTGCGCCTCTGCGTGCGGCAAATTCTGCTCAGCAGCTTGTGCGTGTTTCTGACTCGGATCCGTTATCTTGCAGCCTTTGCCACCTAAGTGTAAATCGACATGCAGAGACAGAGACAGCTCTGCGTCTGTTTTGATTGAAAGCCCGGGACCCAGAAAGGCGTTTAAACTTAAGTGTAGACGTTCCTGTCTCACAACTTGCCCTAGTATTTTCTGTTTTAACTGAAGTTTTAGTTGCCACTGAAAAACAACAGTACATTTCTAGCTACAGAGAGAAGTTTGAAAATGTGACCCAAATGAACCTTGAAGACTTCAGAATCAGAAGACAGTGAAAGGAGAAATTCAGCATGCTGTTTTAAAAAGTTTAAGATAATAAACTTTATGTTCTTAAATATAAAGTTTACTATAAGAAGAATAACCTTTTAGGTAGCAATACTGAGAACTTGTAAAAAATACTGGCTTGCTTTTTGGTCCTGATTTTCAAGTATCGGGGTAAAGCTGACTGTAGGTCAAACGAGGATAGATGAGACGCATGCTGGGCACTCTGGGTTCCTCATTTCTATGGTATCTACAAGCCACAGAAAGTTGCAGAGCAGAACTCTTGTTGCCCAGACAGTTGCAGCTCTGGTGCTAAGCCGCTGAAGTTCAGGAGGCTGTGGTTGCGTAAGCTGTGATTCAGCAGAACCCTGCAGCTGTGGGCACGTTAAAGTGAAGGAATGGAATTCATTACAAAACAAAGGCATTATTGCTTCTAGAAAGATTAGAGATTAAAACAGTGCTTGTTATGTTTACAGGAGGTGCTACGTTATGTTTCGAAAGAACTGCATTATGTTCTCAACAGCTGTTAAAATATATGAAGTATATGCTTTAACATGAAGACTTGTGTTAATGTAGTATCAGCTTGCAGGAGGAGCAGGGGACATTCCCCCCTGCTGTGCTTTTTCTGAGAAAAGAAGCTCTAATTTGATCTCTCCAAAGTGTTTTAAAACAATTATGTAACTTTTTGTTGTTGTTGGTAGAATTATTAATTTATATTTTATTACAGCTTCCAAAACCGTGTTCTATTTTGGTTTTAACAGTAGTTGATTCTAATATTAATCTTATTTAGAAACCAGTTTGAATTCATTTTGTGTTTCATACTTGTGGCTAATTCCTTGTTAATTAGCCTTCATTTATTTTAATAATGGGAAGTGTAAATACTTATATAGACTTAATATCCTCAGTTGCCCTTCCTCTCATATATTTTAGTTCTTTCCAATGGTATAATGTAACCAAAACACCTTTGCTAATGTACCACCTTGAGCAGTGTCATCATAACATAGGGGAGAAACCAAAATAGTTCTCTTTATATGAATAGAAACTCCAGCACACGGAATGGATTGATAACGAAGGAAAAGAATTGCCTTTCACACTGAGAAAGAAACAGTGAGGTACAGCCCAGAGAACGGTGCCCGGGTTATCTGAGCATGAGCAAACGTTTGATGCTCTGGATTTGGCCTGTGTAGTCAGTAGGCTTATACGCAGCGCGTAAAGTTAAGCACGTAACCAAGTCCTTGCTGTATCAGCGTCCAATATTCAGGTTTCAAATTTGCTATATTATACTTGAACTTGCCGAAGATAGATAAATAGGGGCTTTATGTTAAGAGCTGCTGAGCACCTCCTTCTCGCCCAAAGCCATTTACGAAGGTGTCAGGCTACCAGTGTGCATTGCACAACAAAGAGCTGCCGGAGTGGGAAGGGAAGCATTTGGTTGCATCGTTGACATAATGTGAGAGTTTTTCTAGGCTGTTTGCCTGCAGAGCACAAAGTGGGCTTGGATAGCTCCGCTGTCATTTCGCTCACTGGTGGAAACTGGAGACTGCTCTGTGTGTGCGTGCGTGTACACAGCAAGAGCGTGTGTGTAAAGAATTCTGTGCCTTTTCGCTATCATTTAATTGCTTGTGTATTTTTATTTGACAAGTGCACCAATTGTTTATAGCTCCCAAGGAGGCCTAGCAGTGCATTTCTGTGTTGATTAAGATCCTTTGGCTTAGAGTACAAATAAACGAAGTTTTAACCAAGCTCTGTATTTTGGTAGTTTTCCTTTAAATAGAAGATTTTTCTCTGTGTGTGTACTGGGTCTGGTGGGGCTGGAGTTCGCATTAGTGGCGTTCTATTGTACGTATACAGGGTATGTCTGCATTGAGCCACAAAAAATGTTCTGCTTTTACAGTTTTACTGTAGTGAGAATTAGATTGGATATGTTACTGAAAGAGACAAATACATACATTTAACTTTCCTCAAAGCGCTGATGTGTCATGCTGCAGCTCCAGTTGTGATACGGCGACCATAGATCAGAACCTGGTCTCAAAGGAAACTGAAATTTTACCTTTTACTTTTTGCAGTTTCTCCATTATCTTTTGCTGCTTAGGGGATTTGGTCACTTAGCATCATTTCCCTTTTCTTCTTGTCTTTAATTTTATTTTTTTGACATTCTTGTATGGTCACTGCTGTGATGTCCTAGGTTGTGCTGCGGCATCTCAGTGTGACGGCAGTTTGCGAGTTGTCTATTCAGCCAAACCAGTTGTCTGCCTGGTGATGAAATTGTTTTCTCACTTGCTCAGCCGTATGGTATGTTGGGCTCAGTCACGCTCTCTTTGATGTCGAGAACAAAACTCCCACTGATATTCATGAGAAAAGGTGAGGCCAGCTGTAAAACAATAGTACTCTGTGCAGCGCTGCTGCATCCCTGGCCTGGGCAGTCTGTAGCTGTGTGGTGTTTGGTTACACGTTCCATAATCAGACTGCTCGGTGGTGTCCCCATCCAAGGGTTTTTCACTCGCCAGCGTGGCTTCCGGCAGCACCGTTGTGGGGAGAGCACACTGGTTTTCCAAGGTACAGGCGAGGCAGAAGTGAACACGGGCACGGCAGCCGACAGGATGGGCGTTTGCCCGTCGCTGGTGATTCCGAGGAAGGGACCTGAACCACCATTTCCCACATCCCTGTTGCTGTGCTGCTGGATTCCTTACCTCAGTCTGCATCTCGCTGGCTGCAGCTCTCCTGTTTGGAACAAACTTCACTGAAGCCAGGCCTTGGAGCGTGGTTCCGTACGGCTGAGGGACCCGGCTGCTGGAGGAGTCTCTTCCTCCCCTGCCCTCCCTGCCATATGCACATCGATGACCACGGCTGTGACTCCAGGAGACATCATGGAGCGCTGCGTCCAAGTGGAGCTCAGCTGCGATCTTACATTCATCCTCAGAAGTGTGATCCTAGTAGAGATAACTTCCAAGCATGTTCTGTGATGTTTAGAGCTGGAAATAAAGCACCACTAACCGAAAAGAATAGGAGACTTTAGTGCTGGGATAAATCTTGACACTACCAGCTTTAACACAAGCTGTTGACCATTTAATTTCAAATAATTCCCTTCCCACTGCTTCAAGAAGAGATTCCTCTCTTAAGGATCGGGTACGTGTAACCATGAAGGAGCCAACTTTCAGAGAATATTTTGCTCCTCTCCAGCAGATATAAAATCAAATCCATATCAATCCATCATATCCATCAAATACGATGCTAATAAATACACCCAAAGTACCCATCCAGAGCTGGGATGGCCCAGGGCCAGGGGCTGTCCCCTCCAGAGGCTGGGAACGTTCCCCCGCCGTGCTCTTGAGGCAAGCACGTATCTACACCGCGATCCATGCAGACTGCAGCCTCGCGAAGAACCGTCGCTGGCACGAGAGGAGGAATTGCTATTTGTGCTTCAAAAGAAATAGCAATGTTTGGAAATTCTGCTTTCATTCTGGATCGGAATAAAAAACAAACTGTCAACACTTCCTTTGAAATGAAAATGAAAATTGAGACAAAACACTAAAATGAGAATCAGTATTTGAGATTAACAAAGCACTTTGTTAATGTTTTCTTTGGAGGTGAAATATTTTGTTTTGACTTTTACATGTCTATAAATGTACCGTAATTGCTTATGCTATTGTGTGAAAACGGCAGTATAGTCCAAAAGTGTGTAACAGCGTCTTAGAATGGAAATATTTTGGTCATGCTGAAATAATGATGCTGAAATGACATTGCCTGTTTTTTAAAGCAAAAATTGTAGTCAGTTCACCCGTCCCTGCAGAAATGTCTTTCCATAAAAGGGAAAATGCTTCTGAAACGGGTTAATTTCTGGCTGCGGGGGTTAGAGCTGTGCAAAGCGGGTGCCATCTCAGGGTACACACCTTTAAAAAAAGATCTCCTTCCTCTTCTGCTCAGCACTTCCAAAGGGCAACTTCTTTTGAGTACTGGCTTCCTCGCACCTGAGGCTCCAGGTGAAAAAACAAGTCTGGGTGTAATGTGGAGGATCTCGTATCTTGCAGAGCAGTCTACGAGCAGCTTTCTGTCCTAGGGATATACTGGGAGGAAGGTGTGAGAAAGCAGCTTGGAAAGACAACTGGGCTGGCACTGGTTTGCCGTGGGCACTCGCATTAACACGGGAAGATACGTGGGGACTTGAAGTGTGTCAGTGTGGGGGTTAGTGGCTAACCTAGGTGAAGCTTAGAATGTTTATCACATCTAACTGTTCCTTCTTTTTTTTGGTTTTTTTTGCTCTCACCTCTGAGTTCTCTTTCAAAATAAAAACCAACTCCAAGAAATACCATTTTTCTGTTTTTGGCCTTTTCTGGATTTCAGGCACTACACAGGAGCTATTCTGATCTTTTGATGCTCCCCCGTCTTCCAGATCTGTTAAAAGCCTACTAAAGATTTTTAGTCATTTTCTCGGAGGAGGGACATAATTTGTCTCAAAGTGTGTACTTTAAAGATGTACTTTAAAGAAAAAACAAAAAACTTTTCCATTCTGAATAGTTCAGAGATACGTGTGGTTTTTTTGGTGTTATTTTATTGTACCAGACTTAAATTTCTGCAGCTATAAACCAAAACTCAGACCAACCAACCAAAACCCCTAACCTCCTTTTGTAAACCCTGTGATGTGCATTGATGTACAGTATTTTCTGAAGATCTAAGGGGGTCTCAAAACACAGGATTCTTCCCATTTTCTTACTGTTCTCGCTATTCTTACTCTGCTGCATCTCGCTTGCTTGGTATTGTATTGAATTGCTACAGATTCTTTCAAAGCACACTGATCAATTTGAATCAAAGTACCTCACAAATTGCTGTCACACACCAATGAATGAAATCACTGTAAGTCAGGTCAGGGNTCTCTAGCTACCTAATCTACGCTTCATTACTGAAAGCAAAAGTATCTGCTGGTCCTGCACCCTCCATGGTTTTCATCAGCATCGGGCCCATTGGTCTGTGCCCAGGGCTGGGGCAGTCTCTAATTCTGTGGAAACTCTCAAGAAGTCTTACAGTTCTAAACCTCAAGAATCAGGTTCTGTTGTGTGTTGTGGAGTTAAAGACCTCCCAGGGCAGTGAGATAAACGGGCCCAGCTGAGCCCCAACCGCTGCCGAGACCAGCATCCTTCGTTCCTTTGCTTTTTCTCTACGTTAGCTGGCCCGGCCGTGCAGAGCCGCTGCTGGTGGTGAGAGCCAGCTTCGGAGAAATAACAGTTTTCAACTGGAGCGACACGAAGGAAGGAACAGGAAATGCCAGAATGCCCTTTCTGGGTGGATCTTTATTTTAAAGATCCATCAGAATCGGCAATATGGTATTTTCTGCCCTTTTTTCTTTGTTTTGTCTGGAAAGAGTGTGACATCATTACATTGCGGTCACTTGGTTTCTAGTTTGTTGTGATTTCTGTGGTGTTTCAGAAAGATGAGAATGTGAAAGTATGTAATCACAATGTAAAACTTGGATGTTGCTTCTGTATCTTCCTTCAGTGCTGATGAATATGAACATATTCCCAATGCTCGACCTCAGCTTATCAAGCGTAAGATCAAGTGAGAAAACAGAGATTTGTCCAAGTGCATCAGGCAGAATTGGACTCATATTATAGGCAGGGCCTGGTCCTGCTCTCTTTAAAATTCTCAGAAAATACGTTTTGCAGAAGCTTAAAAGAAATCTAAAATGTGATTCTAAACTAGGCTTTGTGTAAATTTAGTGCAAGAAGAAAACCAAAATTGGGAATCTAAAACAATTTCTCATCATTATTTTGTCAGAGGTTTAACACCACCACATCTCCTTTCCTAACAAGGTGATTTTTTTCACTGTTGATTCTCAGTACATACTCCACAAGCAGCTCTGAGAGCTGACTCAAAGTGAAATCATACGCTCTGTGTATACGTTTCTATTACAAGGTGTGCCAAATACCTTACAAAGAAGAGTAATTAGCATTTCTGTTTCATTAATGAAGAAGTGCAGGTATGATTGCTTAACTTATTTGCTTGAGATCCCACAACAAATCAGTGATGAAACTACCTACCAGCTTTTTCGTACGCTAGGGTTAGATTTAAATGTTCCTCCTTTGAACATGGAAGGAGAAGATGATTTGCTGTGAATTGAAATGTTTCAGTGAGTTGCAGGGACGTGGGTTTCGAAGCACGCAAACCTCCCCAAAGCTGAGCTTCATCCTAAAATCCATTGCAAATAATCTTTGTTACCACACAAAGACCCAAGTCATTCGTGTGCCTTCTTTGCTTTATTTCCATAGAAATAACTGTGGCTTTTATTTTGTTCCTGCTCCAGAGGGTACGGTGTTAGTTTCCTCAGAAACAGGTAGATACTATTTGCATATTTTTAAATATTTTCCCTGAAACAAAACAAAATACAGTGTTTTCATTAATCCTACATGTCTGTCGTTGAATGTGGAGGACCTCTTGATGTCCAATGTTTGTCTTTTTTTTTTTCCTCCCCAAAATATTGTTCCTATTTGAAATGGCTTTCCTGTAGAAACCAACAAGTTTTTGGAAGTCTATTATTTGAAAAACTTCATTCCACTGTTTTCAACATAGAAAATAAAGGGACCGGAATGAAACCAGAGGCGTTTCCCCCTATCAGCTAAACCCTGCTGACGTGGTTCCGGTGGCCTGTATCTCCCTCTCAGAGGCCAGGCCGGAGCGGTGCCGCAGGAGCCCGCACCCACCCTGGGAACCGGCTCCGTGTTGCCCAGCGGTGCCAATGCAATGCAGAGCTTCTGAATAAACAAGGTGCAGAAATTCACGGGGCTGCGACTTGCTTATTTAGTGAAGAAATGCTATGTTGTCCCGGTTTTCAACAGTAATTCTAGGTATCTTGGGAACAACTGTGTGTGTGTGTTTGTTTTGAAAGAGCAGGCTAGCAGCACCGCTTTTCAAATTGACAATTATGGGCTGTATTTTGTTGGTTTGGGTGACACCTGTAAACGGAATGAGGTGTTGTTTTGGATGATTGAATTTGCTCTCCTAGGTTGTTTTTGTAGGTAGGTTGTGTAACTTTACTAGACATTAATATGCGCGTTTACACCTCTCTAGGCTTGTTTTGGCTGGTGGGATTCTTTAAGAGCAGGCATGCTGGGAAATGCAGTTCCTCGGGATGCGCTGAAAATTGAGAGCATGTGAGGAGCTCCAGGAATTCTTGCAAGGAGCACGCTGTGCTGGTACTGGGGGACATGCAGCTGGCTGGGACGTGGACGTTACTTAAGGGCAGCTCTGCTCTAGGAAAGGTCTGGTCTCTGCTCTTCTGAGGGTTGCAAAGGTAAGCTGGTATTTCTGTTACTTTAACTGGACTTTGATACCTCTTTTAAAATAATGAAGTGGACCTCGAGGAAAAGGACAGAAGGTAGCCTGTAGCCTGCGTTTACTGTTGGTGCATCCACATGCAGGCCTTGGCACGGCTGCTGGCAGCCCAGTGCCCACCGCTTGCTTTGAAACCCTCCCCTGTCCTCTGCCAATGCTTTTCTCAACGCGACTCTTGCCGCCCGGAAGAGACCTTTCACATCTTCACTGTGTGGAGTACCCACTGATGTTCTGGGGGAGGATATTGTTAATGCTGTAGAGAGAATATTATTGTCTAATTAGAAAAGCAAACTAGCGTTGTTTCACTTAACAGAGATTTCTAACGCTAGAAGGGTCTGTGTGCTGCAGAGGGCTCGAGGCAGGGAGAGTCATGGGAGGGGAAGATGGCCAGTAATGAAAACTGTTAGTGGTGGCCGTGTCTTGACGATGAACAAAGTGGTCAGAAGAGAAATGGTGGCTAAATTCGCTACGGTTTTAATGCCGTCTCGTGCACTGGGGTTTGCTGAGTTTGGGTTTGGGTTTTTTTTTCCCCTGGAGGTCTGGGCAAGTTGTATCTCCTTTGTCTCTCTGGTCATTTGGTTAATAGAGTTAATGACGCGGGCTGGCTGCAAGGGAATGTGTAGCACAGGAGACACGTACAAGATAGTAAAAGCGCGAAGTCCTAAGTGTTGCTGTTGAGATTTCTCGTGTAAGGGATGTCCCATGGGAAATGCCATCTTCCTGTTAAGAAGCTGAGACTCGATCTGTGGCCAAAACTCCAGATGATTCCCTTGTAAAACACTCAGAAGTAGTAGCACTCTGAAGTTGCACTTAAGCAAGCTTCCAGCTATTCATGTTTGGTCAGAGAGAGCCCCAAAATACTAAATCTGAGGTATCTGTACCCGTTCTGAACTATTGCTGATGTTCATAGAAGAGGTGTGGCCTCAAATGTTTCCAGCGATGGGGCATCTCCCAGCTCTCTGGGCAACCTGTGCCAGGGTTTCACCACCCTCAGTGTAAAACGTTTCTTCCTTCTATCCAGTCCAAGTCGGCTCGTGCCCAGCCGTTCATCCCCCAGCACCCCCAAGCCCTTCTCGGCAGGGCTACTCCCCATCCCCTCCTCACCAGCCCACATCGATCACGGGGGCAGCCCCGACCCGGGCGCAGGACCCTGCCCTTGGCCTTGCTGAACCTCATGAGGCTGATGGGCGCCCACCTCTCCAGCATCCCGTCCCTCAGCCCTGCCGGCCGCGCCGCCCAGTGCGGTGTCATCTGCAGCCGTGCTGAGGGTGCGCTCCGTCTGCGTCGTTGGTGAAGGTGTTCAGCAGTACCGGTACCAGTATGGACCCCTGAGGGACACCGCTCGTCACCGGTCTCCGTCTGGACGTTGAGCTGTTGACCGCTACTCTCCGGATGCGGTTTTATGTAGCAGTAAACCACCGCAGACTCGCCAGCTCGCAGATGCCTGGAGTAACACTTGGCATTGATCTTTGGCTGCTGATAACTGTGAATGTAACATGTAGGGGATGTTCTCACTTCAGGTGGTCAGAATCACTGTACAACCAAGAAAGTCTTGGTTCTTTGTGAATAACTGGGACGGATGGTTGCAAGATAAGGGACTCCTGAGTAATCCCTTGAGGCGGCTGGGCCTCGGGAGAACAGGTATACAAACCGCAGAGATAAGGAGGCTGCGGGATGATCTGAAGACCCCGCTGATCACCTAGAGACGCCAATCAAACATGCGCGACGGACATTACCATATACTAATGAGCTCTCGGTAAAATTATGATAAGCATTTCTTGCAAATGTAATGAATGTGTACGTTAACATAGCATAACTACCTAGTAAGGGTGTCCTTTCGGTGCACACGTTTGGAGGAGAGATCCCCCGCGTGCCCGGCGCCATAATAAAGAATACCTGCATAAGTCTGCCGACTATTGAGTCTTCAGTTACGGTTTTTCACGGCATAGCTACCTAATTTACAACTTTTTTTGTGCGTTGGATTAGCGCTTCCCTCTCTTTCCCGGAGCCACCAGGGGCCCTGCCCGGAAGGGGGTGCGCAGAGGCCTCCCGGCCCCCGGCAGAGCCGCGCTGAGGGGCCGGGGCGTCCCCGGGGCGCGGGGAGCCTCTGCCGGGCTGGGGAGGAGAGATGGGCAGAGCGGAGGAGCGGGAAGGCGGCTCCTCCCCGAGAGACAAAGCGGGGCTGCCATAGCTGTGCGCAGAGAGGCGACAGATCTGAGGCGGAGGGGGGGGG
>Ga0065711_1038822_pt1 | contig 18373 bp, 7 predicted proteins | sample Hoacrofraction12_FD_59098 | JGI IMG/M metagenome (GOLD analysis project Ga0065711, IMG submission 59098) | Hoatzin crop microbial communities from Cojedes, Venezuela - Epithelial fraction 12 v2 (version 2) | ecosystem: Host-associated > Birds > Digestive system > Esophagus > Crop | place...
GTCCTGCTGTATAATGGCTTCCAGCTCCTCCTGTTTATTGCCCATGCTACATGCATTGGTGTAAACACACTTGAGCTGGGCTGTCAATCTCACCCCTGGCCTTGGCACTCCAAGCCTAGGCCCATCCCTAGTGAGCTGGGCAATATCCCCTTCCCCCTTCGAACCTAGTTTAAAGCCCTCTCAATGAGCCCCGCCAGCTCGTGGCCAAGAATTCTTTTCCCCCTTCAAAAAGAATTCTTTTTCCCCTTTCAAGCACCCAGGCTTGAAATTAAATAAAAGCTTTAACGAGTGCTAGAGCCGTTTGGCTGATTTTAAGAGGTTTATGGAGCTTTAATCCTTCAGATAGAGACTTAAGGCATACTTCTGTCATACTCTATAAGCCGTGAACTGAGGGATCCTTGCTGGGTGGGGAAGGAGCAAGGACAGCTGAAGCTCCTATCACTCTGAATTGGCTTCACAAAACCAAGCAAACGAGGACTGGCATGGCTGTGTACCTGCTGTTTAATGGCTTATGCTTTCCAGGTGCTAGGGATTTGGGGAATATGAAGCCCCTTTACTCACCCCAGTGGCTCCACTGAATTTACCTGCACGCATAATGCTGCTGGTGTTGACAGTCATTGTAGTATTTACTAAAAGAAATGTGCCAGCTTAGATTGGGGTGAAACCAACCAGTTGTCTAAGTCAAGCACCTTTGTCTTCCGGATTTACTTCTTTGCAGAATAACAGAACTGCTGTTTTCCCAGAAACCTTGACCGTACCGGTGCAGGTCTCCTTTTCCTGTGTGTTTCTTTACACAAGGCTGCATGCTGCCCACGGCCTGTTTTCTCTCTGTTTTAGCTCTGCTACTGCTGTTTCACCTAAAACTCTTTCTCCTGAACCTAGGGAAAGAAAGCCTGCTGCCAACAGTGCCGTAAAGCTGAGAGAAACAGTTGTTAAATGCACAGAGTAAGCAAGACGGGAAGACGGGAAAAAATTATGTTTCCTTTTGATCTTTCACAGCAATCTTTTAAGACAGTCATATTAACAATAAGCCCCATATATGAACTTGATGGGGATCTTTTATTTACACAGGATGTGCTTGGCTCTGTGCAACACCGAAGCGAATCTCCAAGGCCTTTCAAATTTTCATGGTCCAGCCACCAAAGGCTGCGAGGATCAATAGCAAAAGGCAACTCAGCAAGCTGCATGGGAGCGCCAACTTAGAAGGGCTGTGAAGACCAAGACGACAGATACAGAAGGAACAAGTAACTTAGTTATTCAAGAATGAAAAAAACTTAGGCCCTGAAATTTTGGTTAGTTCACTTATGAACATTGGGAAGAAGCAAAGGAGGAAGTGGCAGCAATTTATCTAAGTGAGCGAGGTTATTTCACACATAAGGTATTGCACTGAAAAAACACTGAAGAGGGAATGAAATAACAGAGCAAACAGCAAATAAAGTTAACATCACTGACAGAGGAGGGAAGCTAAAGCAGTTCACTGTGGGGTAAATGAGCCTAGGTAGGTTCTGCCCTGATGCAGTTAAAATGCTTTTGGTGAGATCTCTCATTTTTGTTGAGCTTTCTCTACAGAACAGAGCATGGCTCCTCCTCTGATGAATGACAGGAAGGCTGGATTGTCATCTTGCAGGGCTTCTGAGTGAAGGACAAGCAGGTTAAACTTGATGCACATGAAGAAAGTTGCAGAATTGGGTCTGAAAAGAGGGCAGAAATCATAATGTTGAAAGCGAGGTTTTAAGAGTCGCTTTTTAACGAAATGAGGTGTTCGGTGTTTCCTTCAGCTGATCACTACTTACCCCTTTTAAATATTGTTTTCTATATTATTCTGCAATCAACAGAAAAAAAAGAGAAGAAAAGAAGAAAAGAGAAAAAGGAAAAAGGGGAGAGAGGAGGAGTAAAATTACAAGTGACCTGTTCAACTTTAATTTTGAATACTGTCTGAATTTTAAAAATATGAGTAACATGTTTCCCCTAAGAATATTTTTTGAAATATTTTTCACAATTTTCTAGCGTTTTGTGTAGAAAAATTTTTAGCTTTCATACAATATTGATTACCTTCCTTAGGAAGTACATTTTCTTCTCTCCTCATTGTCTTTGCAAAAATAGTACAATTAAATAACATGTGGAGGGCTCTCTGAATACTTCTGCGTTTTGAGTCACTGCTGTTTCAACCTAATAATGTCTAATGTCTTTGCAATGAAGAATGCAATCTGCCTTGCCCTTGGTTCCTGCAGTGAACTGTGGCTTGTCCAACCTTTTTTCTGGAAGTTAAAAATCAATAATAAGCTTTGCAGAAAAAAACCCAAAGCCAGCAAACAAAAAACCAACCAACAACCCACAAAAAGATACCAAGGCTATTTCTGCCCAGTAGATCTTCTGCCTGGGGTTTGTGAAGACTATATCTGTACTACTGGGAAGAAGTGGGCTTGGAAGTGACAGTGACCATGGGGCACTCGCTCCTGCTTGCCCTGCTTCCCACCCAAGTATCAGCCTTACAGCTGCAGAGGCATGATTGTGGATGATCTGGGGCCTGAGTAGCATGAAGGTATATTGCTAGACATACATCTGCAGAACCCTCTGTCCTCCAAAACCACACTCCAGACATGCCTGAACTTTTGTATCTTAACTGACTGGTTGTACACCCTTCACAGTGGGATTTACGGGCAGCCTCTGAGATGACAGTGTAGACAAACCCAGACTGGGATGGACGCACATCTCGGAAGGGATAGCCTGTGTATTAATCCCTGGTCTTGAATGCATGGTGGTGGCTGGTTGCGGACCTGCAAAAGGAAGTGTTGCTCTGTGAAGCAGAGGCAGTCCATGGACTGCAGAGTCAGTATAAGTCTGAAGTGTAGTTTTTTCCTCTTCTTTTCCTGAGAATGAAGCGTGGGTGTGATAGAGTGACTTATCTGTCCCAAGATCTACTGCCTTGTCCTTTTTCATCTTCAGCATTTGGTGTCACTGGCTTTGCTGTATTAGCCTACTTCTGTATTAGCACTGTAAATGTTCTTTCTTGTTCCTCTGTTACTTTCACACTGCCCTTCAGAGTAGCCATTTCTTAATGTAAAGATTTGATAACTGACAAGCCACATTTTTTTTTTGTTTGCCTCCCCTGGGGTTGTTTCCTAAGTCCTAAGGCTTTGTATTTTAAGTATCTTTGGAGGACTCCACCTGGTACTGTCTCCTGACCATCAGGATTTAATTGTAGAATCATAGAGATGTGGGACTGGTTGTGACCTCACCTCCTGCATTAGTCCCGTAGGTCCCACTGATAGTATTAATTAATAGTGATGCATCCGTGGTGTCCATCTTGATGTCTGCTTGCAGTACCGGTAGTTTAGAGAAAGATCAAATCGTATTTTTCTTCCAAGGAAGGAGCATATAGATTTCCTACCTATATTTTTGGAAAGATTGAAAATATATTAAACATGCAGCACATATTTTTATATTTTTTCATCCATCAATTTTATTCTTATCCAGTGTGAAAACTGTCAGGCTGATACTTAGATTAATCTTCCAGGCTGCACATATCACCCGTAAATCACTCTCCTTCAATAGGGAAACCATTGGCTTGTGGAGCACTGGTGAGTATTTTTTATGGGCCGCCTTTTCCCTAGATGCAATAATCTGCCTGTCTCATCAGAGACACACTGGCATAACTGACGTACACTGGAATGGCTTATCAAGAAAGACCTGTGATGAAGCAGAGTGAAGACTCAAGCGCGCACCCTCTCCTCTCTGCCAACTGTCGCGGGATGCGGAGGTCTCACTTCCTGTTGCAATGTCTGACTATGTATGAAAAATCGAGCAAAGAGAAATTATAATTCATGAAACACATGAAACAGGAGAGAGACACAAGCTGGTGACAAGCACAGCAATATTTGCAACTCTGTACTTTCAAAACACATTACAGAATGAATTAATTGTTCTTTGTGTTTTGAAAAGATACTGTGCAACCTATACAACTTTGACACCCCAAAGTTTGAGCACTGTGTACAAGAAAATCATCAGCCTCTTTAGTTCATCCTTCACAAAAGAGCTGTTCCCATGCCTAATCTTCATGATTTTTTTCCTTTCAATGCCTTTGATAAGCTATTCCACAGTCTCAGTGCTTTCAGCTGATGCTCACTTTGTGTTTCCATCTTATTAGAAAGCACATCTTACTCAGCTAGCCCATGTACAATCTCATTCTCAGTTTTTACAGCCTGCAGAGGTTTGTATACCCTTTATATTCATGTTCCTGCAACCATTTTCCAGTAAAAATCTCCAATTTCCATATTTGGCTCTATCAATCTTCTCCAAGACCATTGATTTCCATGAGGTTTGAGCTATTCCTTTTGCAGGGGAAAATGTTTTCTTTGGTCATATCATGTATTTGCTGTAGGATGTATTTGAGTCTCAGATTTCATACATCTTAAACATCATCACTAATATGGAACAGCTGATATTTATGTCCTTGTGGTGGCCTATGGAGGGACTGTGCCCAAAAGCCAGCTAGGCCAATTTCTGATCTGACTATTCAAGCCACATGACAAAGTCAGGACCCCAATGTGTTGCTGGAAGCGGTGACTATCTTCTTCTAGAGTAAGTAGTTCAGAGCTATATTTGACTCAATTGGTTGTGTTCTACTGATTTTGGATCAAGGGTTTGTGCAGAATTAGTGAAAACCCTCAAAATTTTAGATTCACTTATTAGTAACATTTGGGGCCAAAAGTGGTGAGACAAAAGAACAGATAGCAAAGATTGTGAAGAAAGAGATGTTGAATGAGCATGAGAACAAGGGTAGGTATTAATTTCTATGTGGGGACTTAGATCTTATGAAGAAAACCTTGACAGGGTGTCACCAGAGATGGGTTTGCCTGCCGCTGCTCACCCGGATGGTACTTGCCCAGGTGCAGCACCCTGCCCAGAGACCACCTCCATTTTGCTGGTTCCTGAGCTCCTTTAGATGCTGCAAGCCCTTAGCTGGTCCGCACACACGTGGTGTGAATACCCATTAATGGCAAGAGCATTCTCCAACAGCACTCTTCTCTTCCCTTGGAAGGTTTTTGTTTTTTCCTTACTCAGAAAGATAAGAAAAACATTCTACCAATATTTTCTCTTAGGTAATTACCTCAGTTCACATATTGTTAAAAACAGTTAAATAACCACAGCCCTGTATCCCTGCCCATGATGTGAAGACAAAGAATTCTTACAGTTAAAAGTGGTGAAAAGGTCAGAGCAGAAACAAACTCAGATTCTGTTAGGGTTTTTTTTCTGGTTGGACAGAATCTACATCAAAGAGGCCCTTAAATTAGAATTAGATTTCATTTGCATAACTCCCTGATGGAGGAATGAAAGGATGAGAGGGGAAAGGAGGAGAGAGAGAAGGACTTCAGTGACAGGAAGAGGACAGAAAGCAGAGGATGAATGTGAATTCAGAGGTGAGAAAGCGGAGCAGAAAAGGAACAGGAAAACAGAGTGTTTCTGCCACTGTATACCCACCCTTGTTAAACAGGTGAGAGGATTTTGCAAGGAAGAGTCACCTCCATGGACTGATGTGAGATTTTGCAACAAAGAGGTAGGCAGATGCTGGTGACTCTGAATGCACTATGGTTCCTGGCCAAGGGGAAAGAATATGTTTTCCACAGGTCTATGTACAGACTGGGGATTCTCTGTGTAGCAAATATCCACACAACGCAGAATTATCAGGGAGACTCTGGAGTCCAGAGAACCTTGTGACTGGCATGAGAGTGGATGGGATTTCCATGAAGTTGTAGCAATACCTTCAGGGCTGGAGTGAAGGAAATGTGTAACAAAAGCAAGAGATGATCCTCTGGACTTTGCATCGTTTGAGAAGGGAAGCAAGGTTTATCATGAAACGCTTACTCTGCATAGTTAGAATGGGTTTTGATTACTCCTGATCTTAGCAAGAAGGATTTTTCACTCAGTGAGGTAGTTTTAGGTGGTCATGATGAGCTGGATGTCTCACAACTGAGTTTACTGCTGAGCTCTGGGAGGGCGGGTAATGAGATAGGGCTAGGAGCAGTAAGGTCTAGTCTGCAGAGGCTGGGCTCAAGCAGCTGCACACACACACACCCCACCACAGAAAGCAGTGAGACTCAGCTGAGGACAGTGCAAGAACACGCAGAGGCTCCCGGGTGTGGGGGGTGAAGTTCAGCCGAGCTGGGTTAGCTGGGGTAGGGTGTGTGCTTAGACCCTACATGCCGCCACCATGAATATTTATTGAATCAACCCCCTCATACCTAGGCGTGCTGGCAATCATCCTCTCTAGATCCACAATTTACACCCTTCTGCCACTGACTGCACATAAGCTGAGACCCCATTTGGCAAATTTCTTTTGAAATTTTGATTTATATGCTCCTAAAAAATCTTTATTACACTTCTCTCTTCCAGACAATTTACTTTGTTCAATATGTTTGGTTGTTGGGGTTTTTTTTAAGTTTAATTCCTACTTTCCATTTTTCAGTATTTATTATGCCATGTTCCCATGGGGCTGTGACTGGCAGGTGGGTCACAATATACATAACTGATAGGCCCATCTGTCTTCCTTTCACTGCACGCTCCCCCCTTCTTTCTCTTTCTCCTTCTTTCTTTTTTTCTTTCTTTCTTTCTTTGCATGTGTCATAAACTGTCAACTATAGGAACAGCCCTGCATGAGGACTGGCAGATAGGTAGCAGCAGCCTGAGAGAAGGCTATCAGCATAGAAAGCGAATTTAGTCACTTCACAGTAGGTTACAAAAGCAAATGGTTTCATAATGGCTTGTGTTATTTCTCCTCAATATTTACAATTTTTGTCCTACATAACTCGAGGAATTAAATAGAAACAGCACAATGCTTTTGAGAAAAATGTGATAAACATCTTCATCTTCTGTTCCTTTTTTGTTCTTTGTCTTGGTTCCTTATCCTCTGGTGTAAGAGTTCCCTCTTTTCTTAGGCTCCCCAATACCCGAGGATTCCAGTACTGGGGAAAATAATAGAGGCTAATACACTCTGAAAAAGCAATCAGCCTCTGGAAAACAGTCCGCCTGGCTTCTGTTCGCAGTAATGCTTCCCACCTGAGATTTTGGGAGCTCTCAGCTTGGTTATGTGGCTGGTTTTTAATTTTAGTGAAGGAAAAGTGAAAGTTCAAAGTGCTGCACAGCTGTTTGCAGTGGAATGCAAGCGAGGGGACCAGGGCCCAGCAGGGTGCCAAGGGGCCTGATCCTGCAGCCTGCCAGGCACGAAGGGTGCGCTGGCCGGCACCGTGGCCGAGGAGCATGGCAGAGCGTCAAGCTCCTGGCGAGGAAAGGGCAGCAACCTGTCCCCTCCTGCCAGGCCAGATACTTGCAGGGTGTGCAACGGCAGGGTGACGTGGAGTTCTGTGACTCCCAGCACCATCATGAGAAACTGAGGGGCGGCAGGTGGCATGGCCGGGTGGAATCTGGCCTCTGAGGCTCTGTGCCTGCATCCAGCACTCCCTGAAGGCGCTGGCTCAGTGGGACGGTGCTCAAACCCTTCAGGCGACAGCAGGGCTGGGGGCAACGCTTACCAGCATCAGTTGAATGGCAGTCGGCCATTTCTCACACTCTCCTTTTTTCTCTGTGTATTACGCTTTGTGGCACATTCCACATTTTTGTTTTTACCCTGCTGTTGCTTTTAACTTGTTTCATTTATTACCATTTTACTCAGCAGCCCCAAAAAACTGAAAATGGAAAGAGTTGTCCCACATTTTTTCAGCTCATACTAAGAAAAAAAAAAAAAAAAGGCAACAAAAAATCCAGCGGCCTGTCTTTAACCTTTGGTAACCCTGACATTCTTTGCACTAAAGTGTCTGATATTAAAGCAGATTGCTTTCATGCCTACATAAGTAATATCATATGCTTCACATCAGCCTATGCTCAGGCTAGCTGAATTCCCACTGTATTATTGCCTGTGAACGTACACTCCGTGCATACTAATAATGGCCTATCTGAACCAACTTGCCTTTCAACTTTTTGAAAAGGAGTTTTATTGGTTTGTTGGATGGCTATGGCAGAGGAATATAGTTTAATGAATGATGGTAATGCTTGAGTCTGTTAGTGAAAGTCCTGCCAGAGGGGTAGAGTTGAGAAGAGGAACAGCCTCAAAAGTCTGATAGAATTACTGAAGAAATGGTGTCCTCCCTCCCCCCACAGCTACAAAAGGAGATCATGTCCCTGCTTGGTGTAGTTAAAGAGGCACTTCAGAGAAGTTCTAAATTTTGTTTTGTAAGCAACATGTTTGGACCTTTTTCTTCTTCTTTCTTTCTTTTTTCCTCTTTAGGCAGTAGGTGTTAAAGGGAAATCCATCAGAAAGCAGAAATTTAATACTAGTGTGATTTATTGGGATTGTCAGGTAGTCCATATTTGCGTGAGAGGATCTTTTCCAGTCCAACTGGTATTTCCTCTCAGCTCTTCATTCTGCCCCAAACGATTCTCTGCGAGATCTTTCTTTGCTTCTGCCTTTCTCTGATACACCCATTGCAGTGCTGGAGTCTGCTCTGTTTCACAGGGGACGTAGCTCAGGTTTCTGCACTGTGGAGAAACAGTCTTCCACATAAATGCAGAACCTGGCCCTATGCTGTTGTTAGTAGGATTCTCTGTTTTTGACTTCTACTTTCTAAAAGCCTGTGCATGCTAATTAGAATCTTACAATCCACCTTTTGGGGAGCTTCAGGATGGTTTTCTTGCCCCAATGTCCAAACCCAAGTGATTTTGTCACATTAGAGGTAAAACATAAAATAAGGCCTGCTTTCCCACCCAGCACATCAAGAATTCACCTGTGCATAAGATGATGTGTGAAGACGCCTCACCTTTAACCTTCTTTCCATATACAGGCTGTGCATTAAATTCCATAACTCGTTATTAATTTGACAGGCTTCATCTAGGCTATATAAGTACATATATATGTGTGCATGATATATATATAAGATACATATATATCCCAGAAAAATCTCTCCTGCTGGAGATACAAGTTCCCTTGTTTAGAACTAGAGACATACAAAGGGAGGGCCAAAGATCCACCTAGGTCCTCTCTTAGGCAGTAGCCAGGAACAGGTTTGGGGGAAAAAACAGGCACGTATGACAATCACAGAACAGTCTTTTTCCTGACACTATTCCCAGGTTCCAGCAGTCTGTTACTAGGAGATTTCCTGAGATTCCCAGGCAAAGATCATCTTGTTCTGTAGCTACCAGTGGACATATGCTCCATAAATTGTCAAATTCCCTTTGCAAAACCGTTCAGTTAGGGCTCTTGTTAAGCCAACTTTGTTATCACAGTCACTAAATAGGAGCAAAACAATCCCTGAAGAATTAAACATAATCATGGTATGCTACAGCATAGCCTCTGGTCGCTCGCAGCATATGGATGTACTGACCAAAAGGGAATGTGTCCGATCTTGATCCAGAGTGTAAACCACAGGTAGAACGCCTACATTATCAGCTCAGCTAAGAATCTTGATGTATTTTCTTGTCTTCTTTCCCCTAAAGTGTCAAAGATGCGGTGCTAGAGGTAGAATATTAGCTTTGTTTGACAAATTTCAGGTCCAATATTGCTTGTTGCGATGGCCTTTAAAGAACTGATAGACTTTGGCGAGGGAGGGGGAAGAGATGGTAGATGAATGGGCCATGAGATTGCTTTCTGATGTTGAAAAAGGAGGGAGTGCAATTTTTTTTTGTTTCCTCTACATGAGCCAAATGCTAACTGCTCTTCATTCTGTGCTGAAGTTTCTATTGTGTAAGTAATCATATGGGCATATTTAAGTACTGGGCTTTTTTGAGTTAAACCCCATTCAGACTGTTATGACTGTGTTTAATCTTTGAAAGACGGGTGGGGAGGGGGAAATCTGTTCTTCAGAAAAGAATCCTTTTTATATAGAAAACTATAGGGTTCTTATCTTTGATCTAAGTAAGCACAACTGTACCATGTCAGCAGAGTATTAGTGCCAACGCATGTGTGTTGTACTTTTTAAATGCTGTTTCAACGTGTGTCATTGGATCTGTGTTCCTACAGGCTCACAACAACCTGCACCCTGGTAACTACATGTTGATTGAAGCACCCTTATGAAAAAAAGATATAAATGTTTGTGGTTAAGGTGATAACCCTTTTGTTTTCTCTGTAATCCATCACAGGGCTTGTCAGCCCTGACAGCTCGAGTGGATTTTTTTGAACACTTCTTTATCTGACAGCTTCATGCATCATAAAGCAGCAAATAGAATTAGATCAAAGTCTAAGAGTCACTGTAGGCTTGGTAAGGTATGCAATCCTGTTTGTATCTTTATCCAGCCTCTGACAGTTCATTTTAACTGGCAACAGGGGGAAGGAGGGAGAAGGAGGAAAGTTTCTTTTTCTTTCAAGAAGGTACAGTAGTACTGCATTTTTAAACGTACACTGCTTTCACATATCATTTCCCCTTGACATCTGTGATTCCCTGTGTACTCTAGCACACTATATATATTTTCAGAATGCTCAACAACAGCAGTCATATTCTCAATGCAAAGGCTTAACCAATGTAAGAGGCCATGTACCCATATGCTTTAATAATCCTGACTTTTTGTTTAATATCAATGGCAAAGATTGACAGAGCTCACTTTAAACAATGGAATATTGTCCATCTGGTACATGCCAGATTCTATGAGTTACTGTGATGGATAACAGGTTTACCAACTGTCCACCCCAAACTCATAGGATATAGCCAGCATTTACTTTTTAAAGAAACAGCATAAGGGGGAGAGGAAAAGAAAAAGAAAAAGAAAAAGAAAAAGAAAAAGAAAAAGAAAAAGAAAAAGAAAAAGAAAAAGAAAAAGAAAAAGAAAAAGAAAAAGAAAAAGAAAAAGAAAAAGAAAGGAAAATGGAAAAAGGAGACAAAGGAAAAAGAACAAGCCCAGTTTAGTAAAAATCTCAAGGGAACAAGCTGAAACCATGATTTGGAAAACTGGAGATCTAAAGTTATCTACGTTGGTCTATGTTGGTGTATCTTATTTTTCAGGACAGTTGAATAAGTAGTGACTCCTGATGCATAATAAAGGCAAACCCAAAGATTTATGCCAAAGCTTTTAGAGATGACATATTCCTTGGGAGTCTGTGGTGGATAAGAGTGAAGGAACTTCCAGGTCTTTTTACTCACAAGCATATGGTGCATAAATATGAAATTAGGTAGCCTCCTTTGCTTCCACCTGAGACCTGCACCTGAATGCTGTTTTTTTCTTTCATCCTACCATTTGCTGAAATGCCACATTAACATGGAAATGATAAGCTGTATTTGTTTGATGGAACATGGAAGGTATCTCCAAATACAATGGTCCAGTGAAGGGGAGAAGCAGGGCTGGATGGATGCTGCCCTTGGCACAGCAGAGGAAGAAGACTTGTCGGCTCTGCAATACAGAATTCTCTACAGAAGCTGCTCTGAGGGTGTTTGTAAGGGAGGAAAGGGTCAAAGAGGGAGAGGCTGCTCCTCTTGGCTCTTTCCCCATTGAAGGCAATAGCTTTCAGAGGGTGCTCATGCTGCTGCAGAAGGCTGCTGTCCTCCTGCTTTTGCTCCTCTGGGTTGGCAGTGTGCAGGAGGTGCTGCAGAGGTGCAGGAAAAGTGCTTGTGGGAGTTCCTTCCTACTCACTTCTACAAGAGCCATGTAGCTGGACCAGACCAGGGTTGGGACAGCAGTGTGGGGCAGTGAGGAGAGTAACTACAGCAGTAGGCAGCCATGCTTCCTCCTCTCCCATAGTGCAGCAGCATAGCTGGAGCTGGGTACAAGGGGAGGCCAGCCATCTGCTAGTACCTCCCTCCTCTCAACAAGCTGTGTCAGCTCAGCACACTTCAGTGAATCCTAACAAGCTTGATCAGTAACCTCAGTGCTGTGTCTCTCATGCATTCAAGCCTTTCCTTCTTGCAAGAGCTAAAAAAAAACTTGGGGTCACCACCTGGCCTTAGTGAGACAAATGCTGTCATATGGCCACCCCAAGGAGGACCGAACTTTTGCAAGCTTTTCTGTGTAAAATGCTTGTGCCTCTGCATCAGGTGGGAGAGATCATTCCTTTCAGCAACCCTCATGTAGGTACCTGGTGTCCTTCGGGTGTTGCACAGTGGCACAAGAGAAGCAGAACAGGACAGAAATGGGATGACACCTAGAACTTCTGAGGCGGTCCCTGATCAGGTGGCATGGACCCTGACTGTCTGCAATGCCAAACTGAACACAAAGGAGCTCAAAACATTGGCCAAACTTTCTCCTGCTGGTCCAGCAGATCTGCATCTATCTAGTCTGACAAAAAGATCCCGACTAAATTTTAAATTACCTTACATGAATTTGAAGCCTACCTCAAACAGCTGAGAACCACACACATTACAGCTACTGCCATAGCACCTTAGAGGAAGGCCGCAAACATCGGCCACTACTAGGATTTTTCACTACAGGCACTAATGGGGTGCAGCCACTTGAGTGACTTCACGAAGATGATGAGTTCAGGAGGAATGGGTGTCCACTCAGATCCACTGGACCTGACGTCAGTCCACAATGTCTCTCCTGCTTCATCTATGAGTAAGCTGTAGAAAACTCTTCTCACTGGTGTGCTATGCCCTCCTTGCCTTGACCCAGCTAAGTCAGCTGAGCTACCCCCCCTGATCAAGAGGTAAGGTGGACGATGGACTTGTCTGTGGTGTCACTATGACCATAGTGAGCAGTCATGGTTGAACTGCCTCTGGCTTTAGTCACAAACAACAATTGCTAACAAACTTTGTCAGGACCATCTGATTTTTCAAAGTGTGCATTATTCCCAGAGTTTACACTGAAAAATTTTAACCATGTGTATAAGCTGTGAGGCTTGCAGCTCTTCACATCCTACTTCAAAAGGCCCTCAGGAACATGAGAGCTGCTGAGGGGCGAATTTCTTAACTGTTTCTGACTTTTTTTAGTAATATTAATTCAAATTAATTAACAGATTTGCTTTTACCTTAGAAAAACTACTTTTGACTTGTAGTGTAGACACTGTGGAAATGGGAAGGATGCCCTCAGTGTTAAAAAGACATGACCAATAGCACCTCCAGCCTGTGCATATGAAAGTCCCTCAAAAATCATTACTTCCAGTCGTATGGAATACTCAGACTTTCATCTTATTAAGTAGGTCCCAGTGGAAATATTTGGGAATAGTGGGGGGAAAATGAAAATAAATTCTCTTTCCATACAGTTTTAAACATTAGCTTTCTTCCACTCAGACTGTGTTAAAATACAAGTCATTCCATGGCTCTTCTACCTCCTGCAAAATCTCTTTTAACTTTTATTTGTTATTTAAAAAGCCACAGGGTATATTCTTCTTAATACATAGGGATTTACGTGTGAAACTCCCCGTGCATCGAGGTGATAATATACCCCTTAATTGGAAGCTGTTTAATGCTCTCGATTTAACATTTTAATAGAAAAGTTACAAGCAGTCTGGCTGTGAGTGCAGCACTATTAAAATTCCCAGCCAGGACAGTAGTGTTTTTTTCTTTAAGTGGCTTTTTATTTGCTAAAATTCATTGCAGCTTTCATTACAAGTTGGGGCCACTTTTAAGTTTCACTCTACATTATGAAAAAGAAAAAGGAGAGCTTTAAAGCAATCCTAAGTCTCAAATAAAAGGAAAACTTGAAAACATCTTTGCCACGTGTGTCCCTCTATAGTTCATGCTTGATCAGGTCATTCAGCGCTGAGGCAACTTTATTGAGTGTCTTATGGTGCAAACACAGTAGGAGGAACCTTACGCTCTAAGCTCTCCAGGACCACTTATGCGGCTGGAGTTTATTTACTTGCGTGCTTTCAGACCCTTGAAATTACACGAGAACAGAGACACGGGACCTTTACAGCTTGGACCTTACAGCCACTACCCTGCACAAAGCAAGCTGTACAGAAATGGAGTCCAAAGCTTAACCTTGTGACTGGCTTGTGCTTCACAGTCTTCCAGGTTTTTGTTTTCAAAACACCTCTGGGAGGCAGGAAAGTGCCTCCAGTGCCACATCAAAGGCACAGAGAGATATAGGGCCATATTCATAAAAGGATTAAAAGCCTCAGGTATGACTTGCAGCACCTGAATTCTGCCCTAAAACCACAGAACATAATCCTGAATGCTTCTCTCTCCTTCGAGCTCTAGAAGTACCCCATGACCTCAGGTATCCATGTCTTTACAGCAAACTTCTTGAGACGCTAAAGCTTTCTTCTGCCAAGACCCTCAGTCCTCGGTACGCTGAGCAGCTCTGCACAAGGCTCCCATCTAAGTCCAATTTGCTTTGTTACAAGGATGTGTCTGTAGCTGTGAATCTTATGATATGTTCTCTGGAAACCCTACGGGTATTCTGGCATCAAAACATCAGTCTACCCAAGCAGGTTAGTGATACAGACAAGCAGGAGTAAATTTTCAGTGGCTAAATAAAGGCTGAGTGTATTCCCTATGGGTAAATGATGTCTGAGTTTGTTGCTTTGGCTGTTCTAATTTGATGTATGTGAAACTTTCGGCAAACAAGTCTGTGTGTATGCATGAAAACATAGTTTGTATTCCTATTTTCCTGAACCAGACTTCTGCTCCGTGCCTTTTTCCTTTCTCACTCATTTTGCACTACAGAGAGATGTGCGAGTAAAACAGAGTTTACTCAGCTGAACATGTAGCCCTTTAAGGATTTTTTCTGTCAGCACATAAAGCTTTAGCTGCGGGAGAGAAACATGCACTGATGGCAGGGAGGAGGGTTTCTGTACAGACGTGGGGTATCTTCAGTGTGGAAGGGTGGATGGGTGTGGGGTGGAAGGAATGACTGGTCTGGGTCTTGTACCTCCCTTGGGTACAATTCTTTTCTTCTCGGGGCCAGCACAGGTTTCTGCAAAGCAGCTCTCAGTCTGCTGGTGTGCTGCTGTGCCCACCTTGCTGGGACATGGCACTGTTCACACTTATACCTGGTATCTGCGTGGGTAGACCGAACCGCATGCCTGCTACAAGTCTAGCCATCCATTTTCTTATGGGGTTGGGGATGAGCTTAGAGCCTGGCTTTCCAAAGCTGTATTTTAATGGATTTACACTTGCTAACCCATCAGAGAGTTGTATGAGAGGGAGCGACTACTTATATCAATATATTCATGCAACTGAACCTACCAGAACGTCATGCCAGGGCATGGTAGTCTCCGGGCAGATTTCAACTTCTCACACAGACCTCCAGGACTGTTGATAACCCACCTGAAAGGATGGCTGGTCCCCATGGACATTCACTCCTTGTTTTCTTGCTGAGAAATGAGCCAGAATGAAGTTGGAGACAGACTCACTTGTTAGTGTGCTTTTGTGATGTGGCCACTGGGAACGGTACTTAGGCAGCTACTCACTTTACAAAGGTTTTAAAAGCCTTTGGATGGTATCAACTTCTAGTTGTTCCTCATCTGGGCTGGAACTGAACCAGCATCCTGTTGGCTGAAAGGCTTCTTATCCCCATTAAAAAATATTTTACTGGCCTTCTCTACTTAAAATACATCAAAAGGTTTCCGCTTCTGTTTGTTTTTCTGCTGAAATATGGAAGCTAAAAGTGGTCCTGGTAGAGTGTAACTTAAACTGAAAAAAATGGAGAGACAAAGCCATGGGTTGTTGAGGGCCTTTCAGCGGCGGGATGGAGAGAGCGAGGCACAGCAAGAGCTCAAAGCCTGGAAAACAGAAACACCTAGAGAGGCTTAAGTTCCTCCACTCTACAGCGTAGTTGAAAAGTCTCATTAATGTTTGTGGAGAAAGAATAACTTTCTCTTTTCTTCCCTCCCTTCACTCCACATTTATAGCAAAAGGCACAGAGCTATTATCTAAATAAGGGGATCACAGAAATGAGCATTTTTTGGCGAGAATTTAACTCTGAGTACGGCATTCCTGAAAAGGTCACTGCAGGCCATTTAGTTAGGAGATTTGAACAATAAAAGCTATGCAAAAATTAGGCTTTCATATAAATTAACTCCATGCTATTTCTCCTGACATTTTTTTTAGAGAAAGCTATGGTGTTAGAGCAAATAGATTTTTCTCCAACATACAGTATGTATTGTCTTTCCGTACAGCTTCCGACTAAAATTTATCTCTTGCTAAATGCAGACTAAATGAATAGCGTAGAACTAATACATTTTGTGCCAAGAAAATAAATGGGCACAGTGCTAGACGCTTAAGAGTGTCACTAATTATTCACGTGATTTGTGGCATCCATTCTCAGCAAAGGTATGGGGGCTATAACTGGGAAACTCTTTCACATTTCTCTCTTGGAAAACATATAGTGAGGAACTCAGCAGGCTCACAGACATGCCCAGCCCTCATAATTTTGGCATACCCAGAATGCTATTCCAGCTCCCAGAAATGCTGTAGCACATCTAGTGTTTGTGCGTTGAGGACAAACCGGAAGGCTTGGGCGTTCCCGTATTGGAACCAAGGGTTTTTTCTTTCTTTTTTTGTTTTACTTTTTTTCAGTGCTCTCCGCAGGCTAGAATTGTGGAAGGCCGGTCCCACTTTTAGCTTCCATACCTTCAATGCAAGGGCGTACCCAGAAGAGATTTTTTAGCGGGCAGCAAATAGTTTCCAACCACACAACTCAATCCGGCACAACATGTCTGCAGCTTCTGAGCAGCGCAAACGGACGTAAGGGGTCTTCCATAGTTCTGCAAAGAAATGAGACTTTTCGCTAGCTGTTTTCCCCCTTTCACCTGCTTTTTGGCTGTTGTTGGCCAGCAATTTAAATGAACAAAGGAGAAGGAAGAAACAAGAGGAGGTAGAGATGTCACGGAAAAGCGTCATGTTGGGGAGAGGTATTTTTTTAACCTTCAGATGTTATTGACAAGCATAGGATTACTGCATGAGGTATTTTGAGATAAAAGTGGAAAGCGTTCTGCCTACATGACATATTTTAAAGGAGAAGCAGATAGCAATATACACAAAGAAAAACACTGGCACAATGGAGGACTGAGTCACGGCTGATGAGTGCAGAAATAAAAATCAACGTAGAACATTGTAAATAAAAAGTAACTTTATTTAGCCCTTAGGTGGCACTTTCATTTTCTGGGGAAGTTACAATTTTAATTTGGTTTTGCTGCAGTCCTTGATGAACATATCAAGTTTCGTCATTGTTAGTATCTCCAATTTTTTGAAAAGGAAAGGATTGTCCTGGACAGCCTATATTTTAGAATTGGTTTTCTGTTGAGGTAGTTGTTTTATTTTTGTGATAGTTTGTAGATTTCTTCCACATACTGTTACCAGAATGGTCTCCAAAATTAAAGTCTGGGTAGCCAAAACTGGCTGGGTGATAGCAGCCTAGGATATTTTTGCCCTTTCTTATAAGTGTGACTGGGCAGTGTAAATTCATATTGTTTAAGGGAAGGGGGGAAGTGTTCTTTTCTTTTTCTGTAGTCTCTCTGCAAGGACAGGAAGTCAGCAGCTACTGTCAAAAGAAACCAGAATTAGTAGGAATACAGTTGTTATGCTTTTGTCTTTTATTAGACAAAAAAAATGTGTTTGGCACCAACATAATCAGATGGAGCGTACTCTTTTCTGTAAAGCATTGAAAACATATTACCAGTAAAATAACTGATGTACATGAAAATACAACACATATTTAGATACAAGAGTGAAAACAAGCTCAAAGACAAAGATGAAACTCCACCTTTAGAAGCCAGTCTGCCCAGCAAAGCCCATAAGAAGAAGGTTGCCGCATTGGAGCCAGAGGAAAGCAGCTCAGACGGTGAGAGGGTCAGAATTCGGCCCCGAAGGGGTATGAGCACGGGAGGAGTAAGAAGGCTGAATACTGTTATATTTAAAGGTCCCGGTAATTATTCACATTTTGCAAGCTGTTGTTGGGGAGAATTCCAAGGTAAATTGAGAACGCGTAAATGAGCAACGTTAAGATTAATTTGGACTCAGAGTCACCAATTAGAAAACCTCTCTCTTGTAAACACCAACCTCTTAATTAGACAATCTTGCCTTTTTGTTTTGTAACATCAACAAAATGGATACATTAGTGCCATATGAAGCTGCCTTAGGAGGATTAGCTAAAGGAAACTGCATATTGAACTTCACCTTTTAATTAACTTTTAATGAATTGCTCTCACAGCAGAAAGCAGTCACAGAGGGACTCCAAGATTCAGGACTTACCAAAGGTCTGTAATGATTTTTCGGGGGGCAGGGGGGGGAAGACCCATTTCTTTGCTCTTCATCTATTGCAGCCTCGTTCATAGCCTGGACGATGGCATCGTTGTGGGTTATATGAAAGGAAGAAAAGCTGAAAAAAGTTAGATGTGTAACTAATTACATAAACATGTCATCTTTGTTTTTGTCAGTTTCGGTTACTGGGAAGCATATTTTCCTATTTAGTGTTGCCTTTGAGTAGTTATATTAAGCCAAAAAAAAAAAAAAAA
>Ga0065711_1007277_pt1 | contig 18372 bp, 14 predicted proteins | sample Hoacrofraction12_FD_59098 | JGI IMG/M metagenome (GOLD analysis project Ga0065711, IMG submission 59098) | Hoatzin crop microbial communities from Cojedes, Venezuela - Epithelial fraction 12 v2 (version 2) | ecosystem: Host-associated > Birds > Digestive system > Esophagus > Crop | place...
AAAGGGATTATTCAGGAGTCCCTTGTCTTGCAACCGTCGGAATTATTCACAAAGAACCAAGACTTGTTTCTGACCACCTGAAGTGATAACATCCCCTACATGTTACATTTGTTACATTTACAGTTATCACTACCATGAGCACACCAACATCTGCAGAGAGCTCTCTAAATTTTGGCTGGAGTTTCAGTGCAGTCACTGGGAAGGCAGGTGGGGGGCACTAACTTTAAGCAGCTACTGGAGGTCACATCTCACTCAAGTATTTTAGTAAAAAGGGACACAGCAAATCAAGTCTAGTTAAGCTGTTGCCAGAGCCTAAAAGATAATTACAGCTGGACTTCTAAAATATTTCTAACTATGTGTAAAACAAGCTATTAGTAGTGTCAGGTTGTAAGAAGTACTGTAAAACAGTACATACCCCACAGTTCTGAAAAATGCTAAGAACTGGAAAGTGTTCTAGGATAGGAGATTGGAGAGTGGTGATTTTTGTTTAAAATAATTTTTTCTGGGTAGAGAAAGGAATATCTTGACTCTGCATAATACAGTAGCTCTTGAAACCTTGTAATTTGAGCATCTAGTATGTGTGAGGCAGCAGGATCCACAGGTATTGCACTTTTTTACTGTCGTATTAGTCTCCCTGATAGGTGCTGGAGGTTACAACGTTTAAGCCACAGGCAGGGAAAGAGACAGGGTGTGCATTTAAAGTTTTATTTTACAAATTTAATTCCCTTTTGACTTCTTCATCCTTTAAAAATAAAACATGCATTTTCTGTAGTGATGGTACATAACAATGCCTGGGCATGTGTAAGAACACAATGTAGATACAAAGAAAGGGAAAAGCTAAGATGCCTATTTCTTTAAGTGACCCCGGTCTTGGGCACTTGTAAGGCAAAAGGACTTCTCCAGCTGGGACCATGGTAACCATGGCTAAGTTCCTTTCAAACCTTTTCAGGCTTACTTTATCCAGTAGCCAAATACTTTCCACCACCTTGGTGATTACCTTGGCAATAAAGACACAAAAGCAAAGGCTCTGCTTCAAAGCAGTACAGCCACCCCCATTAGCATGTTAACATGGCAGTTTAGAGAACCTGGAGAGCTTTTGGTGCTACAAAAATTAGTGTTTCTGCTCACTAAATTTTCACAACTATTTGATGCTTATAGCTTATAACCTATGACACCATAGCCTTGGCATAGATTTTGTTACTGTATTTAGAAAAAGGTTTTTGGTATGGTTATATACTATGACAAATTCAAATAAAAGTATCTTTTGTTTTTTGACACTCCTTTGTACACAAAACTTGGTACCCATCCCCCTCTGCAGCTATAAAAAGCAACTCTTTAAAGTTTCATTAAGAGAATAAAAACTAAACAGTTTCTCTTCTGAGAAAGTGATAGCATGGTTCACAGTTTAACATGAAAAAATATTACTACAAACTGTAACATTGACAAAGTCAATGGATAAACGTGCTCTGTAAGCTGGTCCAGTCTCTGAAATGAGCTATAAAACAGTCCTTTTCTCGAAGGAAAAAGTGCTGGTCAAAACTTCATGTTTTCTTCAAGAAATTTCAGATGGTGTACCTTCGCACTGTAACTCACATACTTGTCTCCCATATGCTCCCGCAACTGCAGCTATTTAGAACACACAAAAAAACCCTACTAAATTTGTTGACATTGAAGAAAGCAGGAACTACCACAACAGTAACAAAAAAAAAAAAAATACACCAAAGCACTTAACTGAAAGCAGCATGTGAAGTAGGACAACAAGATGGGAGGGAAGAAAACTGGAAGAGTCTGCTGTCTGAAGAGAAGAGAGTTCTAAATCCCATCTGACAACTTAAAGCATAAATCACATCTTCACAGGTTATACTTACCCATGCAGTATTTTATTTGTAACCAAGTTTTGAATCAAATGAGCTGGAGGTATTGCTCACTCACCTCCATTAGGAACAGACATTGAACTGTTCCTCACTTTGGACATAAGGGGCATCAGGCAAAGTAACGTGAAGGCAAAAAAATATAGTTCAAAAGACATCGCTATTGGAGAAAGACCACAAAGCAAAATTATTCACATCCCTTGGATCTTCCACAAACTCAGGGACCATGGTACAATTCTAAAGCTCCTGTGCTTTCTGAAGCATTTGTGGTTGAATGTAGTCCACTTTCAGAATCAAACTTTTTCAGATTGAAAATGCCAATATACTTAGGCCCTCTGCTGCTGCTGACTACATAATTTTTGGAATCAAGATTTGCACTACTATACCAATAGCTACAAAAAGGGGTGGGGGGAAGTAAAGACCCTGCTCATTTATCTAGGTTTATAAAGAAATAAAACAATTTTAATATGAAAGACATGCACCTCTCTCTTCACTTCATCATCTTCTTCCATGATGCTGTACACCTTCTCAAGAAGTTTCACTCCCAAACCTTTCACCACATCAGATCTCAGGATTTCAACCATTCTCCTAATCTTGTCAGAAACTGATAATATATCTATAAAAAAAAAATCAGTGCAGTAATAATGACTTTCAGTACAGTCAATTTTCATATTCTATGCAGAGAAGAAATGGGATGACATTGTATTACCACAGAATTCCAGCTGACCATTTGCATGAAATAAAGTTATCCAAACTGGCTATCTAGAATGATCAACAAACATGGCGAAACAGAAACACTCGGATGCTAACTCTTAAGACATGGGACAGTACAAAGTCAATGCAGACACACTTTGCACAAATAGGTCTCTGTAACTTTGTTTTAGGTAGTTCCTGTATAGTATATTACTTTTCATTCAAATAATAGTTGTACTATTCTCTAATACTACACCACCACCACAGTATTTTAAGAATAATTCAATCACTTGTGCTTATGGCAAATATAAAAAAAGTGTAATCACTGTGAAACACTAATGGCATCAGTTCTGCCATCTGCCTGTGTCTCAACAGCTTTTGAATCTCTTGCTCCTCAGGTGAAGCTGCCAACACAAGACAGTCATTTTATAATTAGGAACTGAACTGAAAACACTAGCTTGCTCTTGTAATCACTGAAATCATCAACACTCCTTTCATAGAATGGAACACCTTCCGAAAATAAAATATCCCATCTAATTAAAGTAAGTTTCAGCTTAGAAATGCAGTAGCCCTGTCATCCCACACAGTAGTAATAGCTGGAGGAGCTCACTATACAATATTTAAGAGTGAGAACGTCAGGCAGAAAAAAAAATACCACTGAAGTTTGTACCTTCAATATTCTGTCAAGCCTGATCAGAGACAAACTCTCTCAATGTATTTCACTTTAACTATGCAGAATCAACTTACCAGAGTAAAATCCAGTGTTCTGCCATCGCTTTGCCTATCCCCAGACTAATGACAAGCAGAATCCTTACCACTTAAAACACATAAGCATAAGAGGGTCTGAGACTTCAGAAACCTACCCTCAGCTTTTTCACTTGTTCTTGCTGCATAGTAAGTACAGTCATAGCAAATACAATATTTTTCTTGCTTTTTAGAATACATATACATACTTAAGGTCTAAACCAGACCTTAAATACAAAAAGTTATTCCATTCTTGCATCTGTATCTGTAGGAAAAAATAAGCTTGCCCAAATTCTGCAATGAGGAGGAACTTCTGTACTCAAACCTCCACTATGTTTCCTGCTTTGTGTACAATTTCAGCTTTATCCGTAATTCACAAAGCTTTACAGCTATCAAATCACTTATTTGAATGCCCTAAAAAATCTTATTTCAAAATGTTCAACTCCAAGTGTTCATTTTGGAAGCTTGTAAGTCACATGGGGAAAAATCATATTGTTTTCTCTCTTCATTAATCATTACACAGATCAATTACACATTCCTTTCATTGGCAATTAAACAACAACTAGAGCAGTTTTGCACACAAAGCTATTTAGAAAGATGTTTACTTCTACAAGCATTGTCAAGACTTGAGAGGAAATAAGAGTGAATTGTCTTCTGTTGCCCACTCACAGGTTTTCTTTGTTTATTAGCAGTTGACAGCCATTCATTTAAAGCAATAACAGAGCAACAGACCTGAAGGAATCTCTTCAAATTTTAATTCCTCTGATTCACCAGGTGATTTTCCATGCAAAAGCAAAGTGTCTCGATATTTTCTATGAAGTTTAAACTCTGGGGCTGGAGTCGAGGTTACACAGTATTCAGAGTTCTCCTTAGAGTCCATTTTCAGTGTCTGTGTCATTAGCTGCACCAAGTCATTCATTTCATTCATACTGCTTTTTCTAGTAGAAGAAAAATAAGGTGTAATTCAGTCACCATTCATGATGCAACTTTCACCTTGCATTCAGAGGATTTTCCCTAAGTTTAGTGAGGTCCTGCTAAGTATTCCATGTTAAATTACTTCTTGTGGTGCAGTTCTATCAATAGCAACATTAGCAGTATTTCATCCAACAAAGGCTCAGAGCCCATTCACCCAGCAACAATTCACAATCCTATCAGCTACTGCCACCTGTGTAGCTGCACCTGTGGTAATGCAAACAACCCTGTTTTTTGAAAGGTTGCTTACACTGACAAAATCAGAAATAAATTCAGCCTCATTCACAGTGGAAAGGAAACATATTGGCACCTTTGAACTCAGGCTTTTAATGCATCCTGACAGTCTATGTCCTTTGATGCTGGAAGACTGGTTTGCTGGGAAGCTACAGTTGACAAAAACCAGAGGCACATAATCACGCCCCAGAATGTTCGGCAAGGGAAGTTTATAGTCGCAGAGGGGCAACAATTAAATGGAGTTCGCATCACACACTTCTTCAGTCTCTCACTATGTAAAGTATGAAAGCAATCCCTGCCATTTTTCTCCACTCCAAGTCAAAGTCCAATATAGCACTGAAAACTCTTGCACAGTATTAAATAAAATACTTACTTCTCCTTGGAATCGCCATCAGACTTATCTGTAGAGCTTGTGGAAGAGCTTAACTCATCATCAGACAGGCAATGGTTTACTCTCTTTCTCTAAGTGAAGGGGGAATAAATGACAAAAATTCTAATGGTCAAAAGTTATTTTATCAATATGGCATGAATTACTTTTCTTACACAGAGAAAACTTTCAATAAAAGTATTTTTATAGACTCAGCTGTATAGTATTTAAGAAGTATAACTTTTGGTTTTAAATACAAGTTAACACACAGGACAGACTTTATGAAATGCTTATCTGACTAGCGCTACATCTCAGTCGTGCAGTTTTCACCACCATACATGCTTTACCAAGTGCCTATATTAAAAACAATTTAATCATGTATGTTTATAATAGAATTGGCTAAGAACTGACAAAGTCACTACTCTTAGCCCATCTATTGGTCTTTAATACACATTTAAAAATAAATACATTTTTGTCAGTTCAGTAAGTTCCCAGAATTTCCTAAAATTTATGGAGCCTTTAACCATTTGCGTCTCTGCAGTCTTGTGTTCAGTGCACAGCATAATATGCAAAAGAACCACTAGCATACACACATACAACTAGTGTGTACTAACCTTATGTAATCTCAGTTTGTGAATGCAGATGAAGTTTTTGCATTTAGATACCAGTTATAAGCATACACACGTAGGTAAAACATGCAAAACACCTTCCATGCAAGCGCTGGGCTGAGGAGTGAGAGCCTACACTTTGAAATTTCAGACTAAAATTTCTTCACAGTTACTCTTCTGCATTTATTGGTATTAATAATGTTCCCTTGATGTTGCAGAAGATTTTGTCCAATGTATGTTTAAGATCTTAAAACAGACTTTCTAATTAGACAAGGAAGAGAATGTTAACAGAAACTATTCACTTTTTATCTAGCAACTATTCCTTCTTGCCAGCACATAAGTGTATGCACTTAACATGACTGCAGATTTAAAAAAAAGTAAGAAAAATTCAACCACCACCACCACAGCAAAATTAGATGTATCAGGCTACAGGCAGTGTGTTGTGAATATAAATTTAAAGCAGACTATTCATCTATAACTAAAGCACAGTTCAGGATAAACTTTTTCCCTTCCAAAATAAAATAAACACTGCAATTTCGAGAGCCCATAACAATCAGTAAGAGATCCCTAGTCTTCATCTCTGACAAGTGGAGTGAAAATGCACACTGAGCCTGGAATTTTAAACTGATCTAGTCAAACAAAAAGGTGGATTAGACATCTGTACTCTACCCCAAGACTTACAAAGCAACAGAGAGAGAACTGTGCACTCTTATTGACAGAGTTTCTTCCACAGATAGAGGGGGTTTTTTTTAATACGATTTTATTCCCGAATTGTGCCTGCATTTAAATATTTTGAAAGCAGATGACCCCAGTTTACCTGAGAAATACTAGGATCTGATGAGGACTGAGCAACTTTAACATGATTTTCCATACATGATTTTGCTTCAACTACTGCACTATTTGACGTTCGTCTTGCTGGAATCACTGGAAGGATGACATTTGTACAACATTTACAACTTAGCTGCGCGTATTTTGAATTAGTTTCAAGCTCATGCAAGAAAAAGTCTATCACCTGGCAGAAGATACGCAGATAGGTATTCTGCTAAGAGAAAACACTGAAGCTTCTATCTGAAAGGTGTATATTCTGCGCTTCATGTACATTTCAAAGACAAGTTGTCACCACTAAACACAATTGAACATAACTGAATAAGAAGCAGAAAAACAGACACGTTACCAGAAATTTTTATTTAACACAGAACTAGCCCCATAGTACATCTTTCTGAAGATGTCAGTGAAGAACAGACAGCAAGTTATAATGTCTTCATGTAGAAATTATCAGCCTACTTATCCACAGAATGTTAACATGCAAACACAAAAATTACCAGAGGGAAACATCTCCTCCTGAGACTGTTTCAGTCTCCTTCGTTCTCTTGCTGACAAGGGCCGCTCCTTCAAAAGAAGTTAACTTGATATTAATTAGCTATTGTCACAGTGGCTTTTGTTATCTAACCACCTATAAAGCAAAAAAACTTTTCTAACTGACATGGAAGACAGAGCTTTTAAAGTAAACCTTCTAATCATCTAACAAATGCTTAATTATTTACTACAAAGCAGTCTTGGTGAATGAAACTAATATACACTCCAGAAATGAAGCTTCTGACCTCCCTGGTTCAGCAGCGCAACTTCTCAGCCCCCCACTGACCCAGTGCTTGACAGGACTTCCACTGGGTAGGAAGCTACTACGGATTTCTTTACTCACTGTGCATATAATCACAGAACAACCTGCTCAGAAGGAACAAGAGACAAAATAAGCTGACACAGTATTCAGAACTAACCTTTGAAATGGCAGCTTGACTGGTTTTGGTGCTCTTTACAGATTCAGAGACTGCAGCAGCATGCTGCTCTGCACACCGCTGTGTTGTCTTCGTGTTCACATCAGAAGGAAAAGGTAACGGCCGAGGAGAAGCTGCTCTGAACTTGAAAGAGAAGGGAACAAGAATTTACATGTTTTTTCTTTAAAGTACTCTGCAATCTAGAAGACATTCTTGCATGGTAAGGCTGGATGCCAGAGGCTTTGGATCCTACTGTAACCTCCTCACATCTCCCAACTTCATCTCTCCCTCTCCACAACTCTGCTTACATCCACTTCCCTTCTCCCCATCTCTACATCTTGTCCCCCTTCTCCCAGACTATTTTTCAGCCAGTACTTTTGCAACAATTGACCCCACCCTCAAACAGCAATACAGGATGTATCATACCCAAACCCAATCACCCTCTATCCTTCTATAGACAGTGTCTTTCCCCAAATAAATCTTTCTGCTCAGTGTAGAAGCATTGACAGGAGCCCTATCTTATGTGCATGTGTAAGGACCAAGATTCTCTTCCTAGAGTTTGCACTCGTAAGCTCAGGGCAGCCATTATACGTGTCTGTTCCAAAACAACTACTAATCCACAACAGTCAGGAAAAGTACTGCTGTACCTTTTGTAGTCACAAACAGTGAGAAGTCCTGATGGAAATTGCTAGGAAAAAGACTGTTGCACAGCAAGGGCAAAGCCCACAGTTCACTGTGTTTCCTTGCGCCCATCTGGCACACCCACCTCATGCTCGTAAGGGTTATTCAGATTTTCAAAGATTTACACAGACTGCTTCTAAAGGACATCTTCATTGTTCTGCATTTTGTTACCAATGAAGTTGTACAGATGCACATGACACAAGAACAGCATAAAAAACCCCACTCTTAAAAAAAATAAGTCCTATTTTTACAGAGTAAAAATTGGAGGAGTCTTAAAGGAAAGAAGAGAATTATCGTTTGGAGTATCTGCACCTTTTGTGAACAGACTTCAGCTAGCTCTCTTTTCTTCTGCCGTCGCTGCCGTGAGAGAGAGGGTTCACTGACAGAACTATGAGGCTGCAAGTGGGAGGTAATTTTTTCCTGAGCATCTCCCGAAGCTCCACAACAGACATCATCCTAATAAGTAAAAGTATTTTTTAAAAATGTAGATATGCCATTTCCAGATTTACACATAAACACTTTAAAAAAAAAAAAAATCACACAGGCCACTTTACTATGTGGACTCCATCCACCTTAATGTATCACAGTTACAACCATAACAAATAATACTCGATAGACAGAAAAAATACCTGCTGCACCAGTGTTTTTAAGCTACATAACCTTCAAAGAAGGACCCTTAACGGAATTACAACAGGAACAAACGGTGCTAGCAGCTTTTCAGTAGAATCCAAGCTCTGTAATAGATAATGATTTCTTTAGAAAAGCGTGTATGAAAATCTCACTGTAGACCAAAATGCAATGAAAAGACCATCACCACCTATGACCTCCCCGTCCAAATCAGGACCAACTCAAGATCAGCCAGGCCTACTTAGAACACAGAACAAAGTAGTTACAGAACTGTTTTTACCATCTCTCTTCTCAGCTGGAAAAGAAAATTGTTGTTCCCTATAAAACAGAATTTCCATTGTCTAGATGCAAGCCTAACACTGCCTTTGCAAACCTGAGGCCAAGGCTCCCTAACTACTTAAGTATCTCAATAATTGCATCAGTAGCTTCCTACTTCGACAGAAAAACATGTGCAGCAGCTCTCTAAATTTTAAAAGCTGACCATTAGTTAAATCTATTTCAAAGTCTATCTCAAGTAAGCATAAGTGCATTACCAGGTCAGTTTGCTTTTGGTCTTTTGACCCAGGCTGCAGGAGTTTCAAAGTGTCACCATCTTCTTCCATAGCATCAACAGGAAACTGCTTAGACTCAACATCTTCAGCTTTAAAAGCTTGCTTTGCTCTTTGCTGTGGTCCATCTTCCTTAACCAGTGGGCTACTGGATGTTATTTTAGAATTCCCTGGCACATCTAAATACTTTCCTTTATTATTCTCTGGAATATGCTCACTGCCACACTTCTCATTTCCAGACTTCATCCTCTCAGATGGCAAAATATCAATATTCACTTCACTAACTGTAGCTAAGGAGCCTCCCAGGTTGTTCAAATCATTATTGCTTGGTTTTCTTTCAGACTCAACAGCTGGTTTCTCTGAAGGACAAAATTTGGTTGCTTTATATTTGATAATGCACTCGTCTTCGTGCTAGAAGGAAAACAAAAAAATGGATTACTTCTTGGGTATTATGCACACATGAAAAAACACTCCAAGCACGGAAGGAAAATCATTAACATACCAGAGTACATAAACTGAAATGAAATTATGATCAATTACAGATTAAGAACCTCAAAAAAGCCGCAACCTTCATTTTTAAAAAGATACAGTCTGCATTTGCAAATGGCGTATTTCAGGCATTGGTTTCTGCACATGCAGTACACCTACTTTTCACCAGGACCATGAAATAAAAGTTGTACTCTTTTGGCCCTGAATCCAATAAGTATCAACAGTTTTTCAGATGTACTACACCATATACACGCACTATTTGAGCACTGAAAACTTAAACCCACAATAGCAGACTCATCACAGAAAATAAGAAACATGCACAAGATTAACCATTACAAAAGATTTGTTCTAACCACTGGAAAGAATTGCAACAATAAACAATTTTTAGCTGCGACTATAATTAGTTTTTTCCAGTCAAAAATATATATTTAAACCACTTGTCATCAAATATTTGACCTCAAATACTCCATAAGTAACTCATAGTGACGCACAAATGAAAAAACGGATGTTGTTTAGCTAACATCTTACAGTTCAAGCATTGCAATTAGTTTTATTGATCCACAGCTGTTTATTTACTTCCACTCCTGCCTAAACACAATTCCTTCCTTAATATGAATTTTACACGTTGCTAGGAATCAGATCTACATTCTCACAAATGCTCAAGGCACTTCTTATAAAACTGATTTTTTTCTCTAGAAAAAGCAAGTGGGTTTTGTTTACATTTTTTTTAAGAAGAAAAAAAATAATATATATCTGTCTCACAACTTTGTATTTCCTGGCTTGCTCAAAGGACTGGTTTTGGTGTGTAACATTCTTGCTGTGCGATTCATTCTTTACTGAGACGACAGAACAAGGATCTTTAGGTTTAGAATTCACTGTTTTCCTATGACTTCTGGCAGCTTTCCTGTAAAGAAAATAAAAGTTGCTCAGTCAATCACCATCAACAAGACCTTAAGATATTTCTTTAGATTATACTGATTAAAAAATCTGTTTCGCTAAACAGCTTACATACAGAGAGTATAAGATACTGGGCTTTTTCAACAGACTGTGCACAACATACTCATTTTCAGCTCTACTAAAGGAGATTAAAAACACCATTCAGACTCTGCCAGCAACATACGCTTGCTCAGCAGAGCGCCAAGACCAGTCCTATCTGGAAGCAGTAAAATAATTGACTAAACCTGACAAAGAAAAATTGTATCAGTGAATATCAAAAGGAACTTGGTATTACAACTCTCAGCTGATAAATGAACTCAAAGAATCATATGGAAAGATGTTTTATTTCTTATCACTTCCTTGAAAACACTGGTGTTACTTTTTTTTTTTTTACCTCTTCAAATAAGCTGTGCAATCCTAAACATAGAATCATTTAGGCTGGAAAAGACCTCTAGGATCAAGTCCAACCATCCACCCAACACCACCATGTCTACTAAACCATGTCCCAAAGTGCTATATCTACACGTTTTTTGAACGCCTCCAGGGATGGTGACCCCACCACTTCCCTGGGCAGCCTGTTCCAATGCCTGGCCACTCTTGCAGTAAAGAAATTTTTCCTAATATCCAATCTAAACCTCCCCCGACACAACTTGAGGCCATTGCCTCTCGTCCTATCGCTAGTTACTTGGGAGAAGAGACCAACACCTGCCTCACTACAACCTCCTTTCAGGTAGTTGTAGACAGCAATAAGGTCCCCCCTCAGCCTCCTCTTCTCCAGGCTAGACAACCCCAGTTCCCTCAGCCGCTCCTTGTAAGACTTCTTCTCTAGACCCCTCACCAGCCTCTTGGCTCTTCTCTGGACAAGCTCCAGCACCTCAATGTCCTTCTTGTAGTGAGGGGCCCAAAACCAAACACCGTAAAAAAAAAAACCAACAACATTGCACAGTTTTGCTCTGCATTTGCAGAAAAAAATAGTTTCTATTCTAATTCCCACCTATTTCTCAAAGAATCTAAAGAAACTCACACGTTCACATGCTCTCTAACTGCACATAACAGAACTAATTTTATCCTGCTAAAAAAGATACGAAAAGGTGTAAAACAAAGACCACAGTAACATTAGTATTTTGCACAGAATTACTCAAATGAAAACATCTTACGCCTTCGTGGCTTCCAAAAACAAAGAAATTTGGTGCTTGATATATGGCTGTCGTAGTATGCTTTTCACACTAGGTCTTTCCTCGGGTTTTTTACTGAGCATAGTTTGTATTATTTCCACCAACTGTGGGCTGTAGTCCTTTGGCATGGGTGGCAACTGTAAAAGGAAAGGGAATTCTGATATTATTTAAATATTTGTCAGTAAGGGCTACTGCTAGATTATTTATGCATGACAGTTGTATTCAGCTATATACCTTGCATAAAAAATAGTCCCATTGTTCATATGCTGAAAGTTAACCAAGTGCTTAACATCAAACAGAATACAGAAATTGTGTTTTGTCTAAGAACTGTTCATATTTTTTTATTAACATCAGCAGTTAATGTTCTGTGAATAGGTATACAAAAAAAAAATCATATAAAATAAATCCATGTTAACTTCATTCTATGCCGAAGCAAGACAGAGACCTAAATAAGTTAGTCTTATCTAACACAAAAATGGCATCACATGGATAGTGATTTAATTCTTTGCACAATGTTTCAACCAGAAGTAAATTAAGAAAGTCATCTCGTAACTTTGAAAATTTATCAATATACTAGTTACAAAAAAGTGTAACAAGAAACTCTAGTAACATCTACAAATGAGTAACCTCCTGGGTGTGATACTACATGATACAACATCATGAAATACCAGTCTTACAACATATATGATGATGCATGTAACATGCAGAATATTTTTAACACCTTGCAGTATTTCTGACTGGAAAAGATAATGTCAAGTTCTAGACAGAAAATCCAAGCACAGATAAAAAAAAACAAAACTTTAGAAGTTTTTACCTTTCCTTCAATAATTCGATAAACCAAAGAATTCATGTCTTTAGCGTTAAAGGCGTGTTTCAGTGTAGCCATTTCATAAACGCAGCAGCCTAATGCCCAAACATCAGACTGAAAAAAGAAAAAAAAGAAGTTTCACGAACGTTTTATTAGTTGTAGAAGTTTTATCTCCAGACTTCGTCACCTTCTTTCAAAAAGGCCTTCAATGACAGTAAGCTATTTAAGACCAACTCCATTGCAAACTTTTGGCTTCAGTCTCACTCTCTGAATTTTGAACAACTGAATTATTTTCTTCCAAATATTACCAGACTTTTCTGAAAAGAAGTGGAGAAATTCAGAAATTTGCTGTTCATAGGGTTTGCTGTTTGTTTTCTTTTTAAGCACAACACTAGTTCTAACCAGCAAATGAAAATCTTTCGATTTTTCATTGGAAGAACAGTCTCTCCTCAGCTCTTGCTCATTGTAGACACTCGTATTTATGGCATGTGTGGTTTGCAGCAGGACCTGAACAGGTATACAAAAGCATGTTAGCTTTATTTTGTTGTATTTTAAACTCACAGCTACACTGCTTATGTGTCTGCTACTTTTTTTTAATGCTGCTGTTATGTCTAATATAGACTTTTGAGTATAAAGCTTCCTGTCTGTTATATAGTAAATTCAGAAAATGCAGCTAACTGATCTTTTTGTTTACACTAGCGTGCTGTGAATAGGTACAGGCAGCCTGCTGAACACCTTTGCTGTGATAACTTATCACATGCCATGAATTCTTATCTACTGCAGCAAACACAGTTCCAGAAACAAAGGTCCTTGTAAATCTCTTCCCTATTTTTTGGTTTGGTCTTTGGGGACATTAAAAAAAATTTGGAAGCAGCAATAAACAAAAAACAATAGATAAGATTGTAAAGTTCTCAGACCAACAAAATAAGGTGCCTAACGAAGCAGAAATGACATTAGCATTAACATACTCTACCTTGTAGCTGTAGGGTTTGTGAGAAAAGAGTTCAGGGCTCATGTAGTACGGCGTGCCTATGAGAGTGCTGGCCATGTCGTATTGGTTTTCCAACACCCGGGCTATTCCCAGGTCACCCACTTTGATTATATTTGTTCGTGTCAGGAAAACATTTTGAGTTTTAAGATCTCTGTGCAGAATGTGCTTTTCATGTAAATACTAGGGGAAAAAAAAAAATATAGAGTTAAGCAACTCCTACTTGGTTCCTCCACACTGAAAAGTAAAATTACATTACACAAGTCAAAGAAGGAAAATATAAATGCAGAAAAGACGCATACATCACTATCAAAGTCTGGAGTGCCCCTGCTAAAGACAGTATTGGTGAATTAACATTAAGAATGACCGATACAGACACAAACCCAAAACTTGGCACTGCTTTAGCAAAATCTCCCCGTATGGCTCTAACAAGCTAGCAGAAAAGACGAAATAAAAATGTATAGTTAAGACTCAGACTTTAACTTACTTTCTGCTGCCATTTCTTGACAGTCATGTCTTAGTCTTTAGTATAAAATTTCAGTGGAAAACACAATGTGTGCTTTGTGTAAATAGGGACAGGAAATTAAGTCTTGCAATGAACAAGAGCAGGCAGTACTGTAGACTTGCCTCTGTCTGACCATAACAGGCAACTTTAAGATAGAATTTTCTGTCCAATTTCTTCTTTCTTAGTGTTAACATTCATATCTGGTCTTTATTACTATAATTGTCTTCAAAGTCTGATAACCTCCAAATACCAAAGTTCAACAGCCTGAGATAAGATTTAATAGCAGTGATGAATTCGTAGTCTAAATTTACCATTAAAAAAACACCAGCAAAACCACAGAACACAAAATACTTCTGAAATAGGCATTTTTTAAAGAAAAAAACCCTACATTTTGTAAATTTAATCTAAGCTTTCAAACCAGAGAAGCATTTCTGACTAGAATTGCAACCACTCCACAGGTTACCACTGTCTACAAAGATACAGAGGTGTAGACATAAAATGTGATAGCAATTTCTTACCTAAAATAGTAAGTTTATTTGACTGCAATGACCTGTGAACATTTTTAATGTACTAATAACGATCGTATTTAGATGCTACTCCAGCCAAACCGGAATTCAAAATCTGTGGCCCAACTGTGGAATTTTTAAATGCAGAAAGAGCCAAATTAACTTTATATCTGAAGGTGACAAAGTTATGTTTTATTTTACCTGCAGGGCCATGGTAATCTGGACAAACCATTCCACCACCTGATTCTCAGGCAAAAGTTTGCCCCTCTGCTCTTTAAGTTTGTGATACAGATCTCCTCCCTCGCAGAAGCCCATAACGATATACAACAGGCCATCCTCCCCCTGCCAGGATTCTCTGTAGGCGACTATGTTCGGGTGTTTCAACTGGGATAACAACTGCGCCTCTTGTTCTGCTGCTCTCCTCTCGCGGTTGGAAGCATTTTTAAGGTTTAGCTTTTTGATGACATACTGTAAAAGAAATCACAAGGTACATCATGAGAGATGAAAGTAACTACGCAGAAGCCCTAGGAAATTCCCCATATCTAAAGGAAATACAGTATTTGAAATCTCGACGCATTATTCTATAGGGACTGCAATCTGTCCCACAGTTACACACCACTTCTACAATTACATCGTAAAAGTGGAACAAGTGTGGCTATTCTATTCATCTACCTGAATAAAACTCTGCACAGGAATTTTGTGGTGTTTTGTGGTTTTTTGACTAATATTCACATGTATCTTCTCCCCTTCCTCCCATTTTAAATGTGTGTCTATCATTCATCTCTTAAGCACGAAATACCTGTTTGTGCACCACAGTTACTCTCAAAATGGGCCATTTCAATAATAACTTAAAAAGTATAACAACATTAAAGAAAGTATGCAGTCAATATGCAAAAAATTACAATGGATGTCTAGGATAAAAGTCATCTGGCTAGATTCAGTTTGCTCTTCTCTAGAAGAAAACCAAGCCTAACTCCTTTAATTTTATTTTAAGAAAAAGTAGACTTATCGCTTCTTCAGAAATGAAACATATGTTCTTTGTAAAAAAGAGAAACTCAAGAAATAACATCTCACAACTCTGGCAAGCATAGATCATATATTTTGAACATCAAAAAAAGTTGTTAAAATGTCAGTTTCAAGGTTTAGATTACAAATTCACCATTTTCATATTCACAAACGAAAGAGCTGAATTTCCGAATGCACAGAATAATTCTGCTGAGCTTTTTAGGTCTGTTCATTCTTTTCCTAACGAACATGCACCCGGCAGAAGACCCTCAAGGCAGAATTGATTTAGGATTAATTGGATTGTACAAAAAGTCTACAAAACATTGAAGCACGGGAGAACAGGAAAAGGCTTCGATTGGGAAAAGAAATGGAGCGAGCAGAGATGTAGCTGGAGGGCTGGTACAGTTAGGGACACATTGGAAAAATACTCTCTCAAAAACCTGAAAGCAGATGTAATTTACTTTTTTTAAAACTTGCCTTAAAACTACCAGATAACCATGTTAACTATCTGTTGCCTTTATGAGTTTCTGCATATGCAGGCTGAAACTTACTTGAGAAGAAATTAACTATTACAGGGGAGTAGAGACTCTCGGTCACTGAAAGAGGCCAAAGGTCTTATGCTCAGTCTTTCATTCTGTATTAAGATGGGTTTACAATTTTTTTAAACTACATATTAAAGCTGTTATTTACTTCCCTAATACGTACTATGTCCAAGGTACTTCTAAGGAATTTCAGGTTTTAGCAAAAATATAATTGAAGCTGATGATGAGACAATAAAATCCATCGCACATGTTCATCATACATGTCACTAATATTTAGGTTTGACCCAGTCCCCTTCCTGATGTAAATTTTGTGGTAATGACTTTTAGGGCATCACCTTTCCACAGAACAATCATGCTGTGGCATACACCTGACCTCACTCTTACCTGAGAGCTTTTAAATTGAAAGACCTAAAAAAAAATAATAAAAAATTACTTACTCATTTCTAGCATCCTTGGCAATTGCTTAGGGTGCCTATTAATCCAAACCAGCACATTTAATTAGCGTTGCTGATGACTGCCCCCTATATACCAAGGGAACCAATGATGCCGAAACCAAGAGCACCTCGTGATTTTGTGTTTCAGAATCTGCTGGGTATTATACAGGCTCCTCAATTCTTATAACCTGTGATGATGCACAGCTCCCAACAGCAATATTACAAAATTAATTGTGCACAGCATCATCTAAGTCTAAAATAAAACAGAAATGCTGCAACTACTACGTTCTATGTGACAAGCGAACTACAACTGAATCTCTGGGCATGGAAAGCAAAAGCTTTTAGCTTTATATCAACATCTGTCTTTAAACAATATACTACCAAAATGCAAAAAAGCATGCATATAGCCTAACTCCAAAGCAGGCACGGGTTATATTTGGTTTAATGAGTATGTTATCCTGGCAAGATTCCCATTAAATCTATTGCAATGCTCTTCTGCCTTATTTGATACCAAATTGTGTACAAATTGGATTTTTTTTTTTGTTTTAAACATTTGGAGGCACTCGACCTTCTCCACTAAAAAACAGCATTCAGTTACCAGCAAAAATGCTTAAACACAATGTAATTTCTTTCACAGAACATGCAGCACTATGCCAAAGCCACAACAAAACATCCTGATCATCCTGCTACAGAAGAAAGTTTATAAAAGTTGGCAAAAGATAACACACAGTAAAACGTATCAAATATTTAAGATAAAATAACAACGATAAGGAAGCAATGCTCTTGCCAGTGTTAATGACCAGCAGCATCACGAAGAGGTGAAATTCGATGACCTGTATACAGTTGAAAAGTCGTGTCAATGCACTGTTTACTTTTAGGACTATGGGGTTAGCAACCCTTTGCGGACATTGGACTATGCACCGCGCTGGCTGGCCTGGAAGGAACAAGTGCTGCCACCGCTGCTACCCAATCCACGGGTTGTAGGGATTCGCCTTCGGATTCCAGCCTCGTCCCTGCCTTCATCTGGAATGGACGCACCCTCCCATCACCGCTGGGCACAAACGCCTCTCCCACCACCTCTAGCCAAATCCTGGGCATAAGGCTCACAGCCAAGGTTTCTGCATTTGGCCAAGCAATACAGATTATTTCAACTTTCCAACAAAACGCTTGCACTTAACCTCCGACATAACCAAAACGTTGCCAGGTTCTGCCGCGGCAGATCCAGCGAACACAGGGCCTGTCCGTCTTTCCCCCCGCAGAGTCGACGCCAGCGAGAGCCAACACCAGAACCTGTTTTTTCCATCCTTGCTATCCCCTCTATCTCCCACACACATTCGCGTCTCAAAGCGACTACACTAGCACCAACAAGCCAAGAGCAAACTCCTCTGCTTCACACTAAGAAGAGCCAGCTGCGCTTTCCTGTCACCCAAAGGGCTACCAAAGCTACGTTTTCCCCCCCAAAACAAGGCATTATACACTTTAAAAAAAAAAAAAGCAGCGTTACTTGAACAAAATAAAAAAAGTAAGGATTTGCAGGGGGAGGTTGGGGGTTTTTTTTTGAGATTAAAAGGAGGGGGGGGAAGATTCTTCTCCACACCTTGACTGAAAGCCTTCACAGACAAGGGCAGAGAGCGGGCACACCGCACCGGGCAAGCCCAGCTCCTGCGGCTGCGCTCGCACCTCACACCAGGCACGGTCAGAGGTGCCCCCCGACACCAGGCCTCGGCCTGGTCGTGCCCAGGGCTGCCACCAGGGCCACATGCCAAGGCCGGGCCACCGGTCGCACCCCCGGCCAGGGTCCAGCGGCACCCCCAGACCAGGCCCCGGCCGTTCCCGTCCCCCCCCTCCGCGTCGCGTCCCGTCCCCC
>Ga0065711_1014619_pt1 | contig 18372 bp, 19 predicted proteins | sample Hoacrofraction12_FD_59098 | JGI IMG/M metagenome (GOLD analysis project Ga0065711, IMG submission 59098) | Hoatzin crop microbial communities from Cojedes, Venezuela - Epithelial fraction 12 v2 (version 2) | ecosystem: Host-associated > Birds > Digestive system > Esophagus > Crop | place...
GAGGGGACTGGAGCATCTCTCCTATGAGGAGAGGCTGAGGGAGCTGGGCTTGTTCAGCCTGGAGAAGAGAAGGCTGAGAGGGGACCTTAGAAATATCTTCAAGTTGCGTGTCAGGAGCACAGGGCCAAACTCTTTTCAGTGGTGCCCAGCGACAGGACAAGGGGAAACGGGCACAAACTGAAGCCGCGGAAGTTCCAGCTGAACATGAGGAAGAACTTCTTCCCTCTGAGGGCGACGGAGCCCTGGAACAGGCTGCCCAGGGAGGCTGTGGAGTCTCCTTCTCTGGAGATATTCAAGACCTGCCTGGACACGGTCCTGTGCAGCCTGCTCTGGGTGACCCTGCTTGGGCAGGGGGTTGGACTGGGTGACCCACAGAGGTCCCTTCCAACCCCTACCATTCTGTGATTCTGTGTTTTGCTTCAGAAAAGAGATAGACCGTCAGGAGAAAAGAGATGAAAAGTGCAGCGAAGGTCTCCATGAGGACAGATGAAGGACTTGGTTTATTTAGCTAGAAGACCAAGAGGAGCCACAGCCTCCAAATGTGACACAGCAAAGAAGGAAGCAATGAATGATCCTCAGCATCTACTGCAGATAGGAAAAGAGTCAATAGGCTTAAATTGTAACAAGGGAAATGTTGGCTAAGCAAGAGGAAAGCGTTCCTAACAGTAAGGATAATTAAGCACTGGAAGAGATCGCCTGGGGTGATGTGTAATCTTCACCACTGAAGGTTTAAGAACAGATTAGGCACACATCCATCAAGAATGGCTTAAGTAGAGATGATCCTGACTTCAGGCAGCAGCATGGTGTGGTTGACCTCTTAAGTCTCTCCTTGCCCTCCTTTCTATGATTCCATGACTGTTTGTTGTTCCCCCCCGCCCCCCCAAATGTATAAATTTGGATTTTACTCTGCTTGTAAACCTGGAGGGTTTTTCTTGTAACTATTCTGCACTTTCCTTCCAGATAAGCTGGCTCGAAAGTACCTCCTCCCTGCACAGCGGGGTCTGCCACACCACCCTTCTCTTTGCACAGGGCCTCCAGACGGCCATCGGAAGTGCAGACAGCAAACACGGCCATGCCATCCTTATTCCCTCCCAGCTCTTCCGCACCTCCTCACACCCTCCTCTGTATCCTCCCGTTCCTTCCTTGGGGAAGGCTTAATCTGTCCCTCCCACCATTAAAACCAACTAACCCAAGCTACGTTTACCATGTAAATCTCAGCACAGCTCCTCCGGTCTAATGGCTACAGCCTGGATTGCTAGGTCCTGAGGTCAACAGGCTTGGACACGGGAGGCACCTGTCGATGATGCTCATCATGAGGCTGCTGGTTAAATGGTGCTCCAGTTCCCCCAGGCTCTCTCAGCTACGGCACGGGAGCTGCTGCGCACCTGACATCCCTGAGGACACCTACACGGAAGGCTCTGGCTAAGGGAAGGCTCTGGTTTCAGGAGAGTTCCTCCTTTATCCTAGTGAAGACACACTGTTGTGAAGCAGTCCTTTGGAGAATGAATGGATAAACCCGTAACCCCATAGCAATTACCATTGAGTAAAGTGTCCCGAAAGAGTCTTGCTTTCCTCTGCCTTGTCTTCATTGTGCCACCTGGGTGGAAGTCATCTACTGCTCCATGTGAGGACACGTGTATTCCCTGGGCAATCCACAGAAAACTCCGAAACCAAGTAGAGGAGGAGGGTGACAAATCCAACCCCTAACCTCCACAGAGGATGAAAAGCACACAACGTGCGTCTTCCACACTTCTGATTTTGCTCTCCAAGATGAGAAGTCACGCTCTTGGAGCTGTTTATAACAGCAGTTCTGCCCCTTCGCATCTTCCTGAGCATTATCCTGGTCTCCACCAGACCTCTCTTGAAGCTTGTTTGGGATCGGTGCTTTCATCCTTCTCCAGTACATGGCTTTCCTTGACACCTGGAAGATGCTGAAATCTCCTTCCAGACCAGGGCAACTGGCTGGACCCTTCCAGCCCCGCACTGCCAGGGCTTTGGGGCAACAGCAGGAAACCGCAGCCAGCAGTTGCTCCACCGCCGACAGCTCTGGAAGTGGGCAGTTTGATGGCCACGCTGCCAGGAAGCACCTCCTGCATGCGGTTCCCATGGGATCTCATCCCTGTGATGGCTCAGCTGTAATACAGCTTTACAGCTGGCCTGAGATGCTTCTGTCCCACCGCAGATATATGCAGTGCCCTGTCACCAGGTGATGTATCAGGTTCAATGAGCAGATGGATCTGATTAGGTGGGTGATCTATTATTTTCTGCTGAGCGTGTAATTTTTCTGCTGGGTAATTTATTCCTGGAGTGTGAACACTGTGTTATTCTCCAGGCTCTGCATTTGGATGGGAAAATCATAGATGCATTTGGCCATGGAGGCACTCAGCATTACTGAACTGGTCCTGGTGAAGCAGGGCTATCACAAACGAGAACTCCCCTCCAGTACCTTTGTGTCCCCATTGAGTCCCCAGACTCATAAACTCAACTGGAAACGCTGATTTTGTCCGACTTTGCTTCTGCTCACTTCGGAGGGGAAGCTCTGGTTTAGCCTGAGGTTCACTCAACAGATTGCTCACAAACTTCTTTGTGCCTCTACTCTGAGTTTTCATGGTCTAGGGAAACACCGACTCCATGCTTTGGATTTCCTGATGAAAAGAAGCAGGTTCCAGAGACATCTGCAACTGCCACTTTGCAGTGTTCCCCATGCTCCATCATCACCAGGCTCCAAACCGGCATCCTTTTCCCCCAGAACACAGTGGGCAACGGGAAGGTGCCCAGAAAGAGAATAACGGCACATGGCAGAGCAGAGCAAATCCCACCGGTGCCTTCTCAATATGCTCCAGAGAGTTTCCAGGCTCATCACCCCAGTGAAACCCCCCTGANGGAGGTCAGCCACCCAGGGCCCGGTGTCACCTGCTCTGGAGCAGAGCTTGNCCNTGGCGGGGCTGGTGGCCCCNTGGAAGGNGGGCAGCGGGCTGCAGCCCCGACGGGCGGCACGAGCTGGGACCAGGCTGTGAGCACTGCCTCCGTGATGGGGAAAAATCCTTCCTAGTGAATGAGCAGAGTTTGCTCCAGTCTAGTGCTCAAATTCTTCTAATTTCTGCCAAATCAGACAGCCCTTTGAGACCTTGCCGGGTAACGCCGCCAACGCTGGTCTATATCTGCTAATGAAAAAAAATACCACTGAGGCACGGGATTCTGCGAGCCTCAAGCAGGGACCTGGAGCTGCGGGCGGATTACTGCGACAGGTACCCCATTTGATTATACTGGCTGAATTAGCATTTCACTCTCCACCAAAGTCTAAGCTATCTCTACAGGAACAGCTGCTCAACTATTTGCAAAGTTCAAAGAGTACATATTAATAATTTTTTTTTTCCCCGAGTCACATTCTTCAGATTCCCATGTAAGCTTCTTAGAAAGGGCCACGCCAGCTGTTGAAGAATGAAGATTACAACATGCCGCTAATGCAGAACTGGGAATATTTAAAGGTAGTGTTATTTCTTACTGTTACTCACGCACAGCCACCCTGGAAGGGGTTAAAATGGGGAAGAAAACGGCGCTTTGCCGAACAGGTGTCCTTGAGCAGTACCCAAGGACACGGAGATTGCTAATCCTGTATTCCACAGCATGATCAAATCACCAGGCAACAGATATAAATAAAAAAAGGCAGGAAATAAGGAAATTTAGATACAAGTGTGTCAGAGGGAAAATGAAGATTCATTGTGAAGAGGCTGAGAAGAGAAGAAGGAACAAAATGACAAAGGCACAAATGATAAACCAGTAAGAACGAAAGAAGCGGGGGGGGGGAAGCCGCTCTGTGAAATACATGTTTGTGACAGCAGCAGCCAAATCAAAGATGCTCCTAGATTATACGGTTTCTTGCATAATATGCATTCTGGTTCCTGCTTGGTGTTTCTCTTTCAGCTAGCGCACAGGGAAAAAACAGGTATTTGAAATGGGACGTGAGCAACCTTTATTTTGCTTGTTCCATCAGGAGGAGAAAGCAAATTTGCTTTGTGGGAGCAGCAGCACCTGCTCAATGGCAAATAAACAGCTACAGCTTTGATATTACCGTGTATATAATCATTAGCAGCACAAATGGCAGAGGATTAACCCTCCGCGTGCTGGCCTGAGCTACCTGGCAAAGGGCTGGCATCTCGCTTCTGCCTGCAGAAATGCTCCCTGTAGCGTCCGCGGGGCGAGCGCGGCTGGAGCGGGACCTTGGTTCTGTCTGCCTGGGGGGCACAGGACCACCCTGCCCGGCCCGAGGTGCCGGCAGCACGGCTGCGAGCCACAGGCTCTGCTCATCCCTCCGGCCGCCCCACGCTTTGCACAACCGCTCTGTGCACGACGGAGCCGGGAGGGAGGGATGGACACGTCTGTGGGCACAGCCGGGGGGTCTCGACATGTGACGGGGCGTCTCGAGCCCCAGATGCCTCGGCTGAGGTTGGGTTTATCGGCCAGCTTGCTTTGAACCCCCTCCTGGGTTACTCCCTGCCTGTTCTGCCAGCTGTTCTCCCACGAGGCAGGAACCCAAACGCACCCAGGGCGGAGGAAACTGTTGGAACGTGAAAAATGAGATCTGTAATCCTCACCTGAAGCAGNAACTACCCGTGATGCAAAGGACTGCTTAATACCCGCATGGTGGGGCTGGGGTCCGCACATCGGCTCTCTGGAGACGCAATGTCCCAGCCCCACCCTGAACACCTGGGGCTGCGAGGGATCCCAGCCCCAAATCACATCCCCCAGCCTCAAATCCACCCTCTTTTCTTATGCCAGGAAGAGGGGAAGCCTTCTTTAACTAAAACCTTGGTCCTAATTGAGCAAGAACATCCAGATTTGACCTCCTGCTTGCCTATTTTGCCATTGCTGCGTTGGCTTTCTCCCGGCCTGTCTTCTGCACTGCTTTCTGCAGTGAGGATACGAAGAAATTAAAGCCCGCTGTGGTCACTAGAGCTAGGAGCAGCGCATCGGGTGAAATACTTCCCTCTCCCACCTTCCCAGCCCTGCCCAGAGCGCGATGCTCCTGCCCGGCGATGAGCCGCACCGCGGTCCGGTGCAGCCATGTGGCAGTCTGCACTCCCGGGTCCCCGCAGGGCTTTGGCCAGCGATGGCATCACCGTGTAGCCGTCCTGCTTGGTCACTGTCCCCTCCCGAGACGTGCCAAGAGTGCTCGGCAGGGGCTGCTCGCCTGCATCGTGAATGTGCGCACCACGTCCTGCAGTCCTCGGGAGAAAGGACCTGCAGGACATCCTAGGCACACGTTTTCATATATTGAAGACAATTTGTTAACGCTTTTTTTTTTTTCTTTTTCCTTTTTTTCCTTTCCATCGCATTGCCTTATGAAGCTAAACAAACTTGACTGGGGATGCTGGCAGGCGAAAGCAAACAGGGGCTAAATAAACTCTCTCCCAGCCAAACACTTCAGGAGCGAACGTGCCCCATCGCACAAACCAGCAACCCGGTCCCAGAGCCACAGATAAACAGCGTCCCCCCGGCCGGAGTCCCGGGCAGGGAGGTAGCTGTCGGGGGAGAACAGCATACGGCTGGAGACAAAGCCAGGAAGTTAATATTTAAGCATTCAGACAAGGAACAAATGACTTAATTAAATCAATTACAGAGGGAGAAATGGAGCCACTTAGACAGCGTGTGTAAAGAGGCGGCAGGGCTGCTACTACCTCATAAAAGAGAAGACGAGAGAGTTAGTGGGGAAGATAAACGGACTGGCCTAATCCCTGCTGTTAATTAAGAGCCGAGCACTTGCGCTGCGCTGAGTCGGGGTCACTCCAGCACTTCCATCCCACAAACTGCCTCTGCAGCCGAGCTCAGTGCCCAGCCCACAGAGACAGCTGGAACCAGATGGAGCAAGGGAGAGGCAGACCGAGATGTTGGGAGGGATGAAAGCGGGAGAAAAAGCTGACATCAGAGCTTCTCCATGCTCCTGAACCTCCCACACCTTGCACCAGCGGCCCAAGCCCAGACCCTGCCCTGCAGCTTCCCGGAGAGCAGGGCTGGGGCCAACCTGCTGCAGACGGAGGGGACCTTCCTCCCTTCTTCAGCAGCAGGAATTCCTGCGTGATCCCCCCGCCACCAGCCCAAGGAGGATCAAAGGGAGGATCATGAAAACGTCAAAGCAACACTTTGCACAGCACGGAGACTCCAGACGGATCAGCGAAAGGGCTTTCATCCGAGAAGGTGCCCTGCTCTTACGCCTGACGTAGTGCAGGGTGGAAAGCAAGGCTATTTCCTAGCACGACTTCCACTTAAATGACTTTTTTCCTTCCTGCTGCTCCCTCCCCAAATGGAGCTGCTTCAAATGCCGGCCAGGGACACCCAGCGAGGGACGGAGCCAGCCTGATACTGGCAGCCAGGCTCTAGGAGAAGGGCTCACCGCTCACGGGGGGCCCTCAGTTTGAGCATGTTTGGGTTCAGAGACACATCACACGCAGTGTCAGACCTCACTCTGCCTGATAAAAAGACGTGTTTGCTACGGAAAGTGTTCCCTGGGGTTTTCTCAACAGGCAACAGGCAATTACAGGCTATTGTAACTGACTCAGCACCAACAAAATAGCCAAAGCAGGGCTTAGAAGTCTCCGTGTGAAGCAGACTGAAAGTGGTTGACAGCTCTGGGGCAGGAAGGTTTCATATGCGAGGCCACTTCAGACATCTCTTTCCTAAGCTCTTAAAGCCTTAATGTTACATTTCAGGCCAGCGAGTAGAGAGTTAATAGACGTTAGCCAGCTTGCCATCATCCCGTGTAAGTAAATAAGCAAATACAAACCCATCTCCCATCGGAGGCTGTAAAAACCCCGTGTCATGGAAAGGCCACTGATGTTTTTGCGAAGTATGATCTTATCAAGAATAACTAGTTGTCATAAAAATTTGCTCTTCCCCATGTAACAACAGAGGTTTGTTTCTAAAAAAGGGGCAGAGGCAAAGCAAGTTTAGCACACCCTCCTGCGACAGGGCTCAGACCCTCCTGCCTTGGGGCACGTGGGTGGCAAAGACCTGGGTACAGGCACCCCAAGGAGGTGTCCAAGGGCCAGGTCACCAGCTCGGGGCTGGGAGCGCGGCATGCGAACCACTCCAGCACAGCTTTGAGTGGTGGTGGGCACTCCAGCACCGCTCCTGAAAACAGCCTCCGCTTCTGCACCTACACTTCAGCCTGGTTCAGCCCCTGGCTACGCTCCTGACGTGCTTGGGGAGACCCTGATGCCCCATACCGTGGAAAAACGTTTGTAAAGAGTTGAGAGAAAAAAAAAAAAAAGAGATCAGTAACTCACTTGTTTTTGTTCTTCTCCCAAACTGTCCCACATTGACGCAACAATTTTCGATACGTCTCCGAAGGTAGCGTTGGGGTTTTGCCCTTTGATGGCTGCTTGCGTGTCTCTGAAAAACAGGGCGTAGGCTGACACGGGTTTCTGGGGCTCGTTGGGATCCTTCTTTTTCTTCTTCTTTTGGCTTTTGGGCTTTTTGCCCAGGTCTGTTGATGGTCTTTTCTCTCCAGTAACCTGCAAAACCAAGAGATGTCCCATACTGGTTAGCTGGGAGTAGACAGATACGAGTCCCGGCTACAGCTTGTTAGCAAAGGGGACGAGCGAGGGCACGGGCAGAGGAGGGGTCCCAGTGTGGCGTGGAGGGCAGCAGCCCTGGGAATCTCTTTGGCCCCCAGAAGCCTCCAGGGTCACTGCTGGTGGGTGCCTGAGCCTGGCTCAGATGCCTCCTCAACAGCTCGGTTCACAGCTTGGGTTTGTGCCTTGCTGCTCTGGTGGTCCCTGCTCCAACGCTGGGGCTTTCCAGTCACTCAACCTCAGTCACCCCCCTTCCACCTGCTCCTCCCCAGCATCACACTCTCTGTCTCTCCTCAATCGTCTTCCGAGGCCTCTCTGAACACCTTGCTTCCCAGTCAGATCCCTTCAGCAGTCCACGAATTTTTCCAGACTCAGCTTCCATACGGTTTCTGACTTCCAGCCCAACAATGCTCCTCTGCAAGCTGCTTCTGACCTTTCTCGCCTGCACATGTGCCGGCGGCTCAGCCTCCCTGCTCCCAAGGCAGGAGGGCNNCCAGCACCAGCCGAGCGGCACCAGCATCGCATTAGGCATCACACTGGGACCATCCAAAATTTGTTTCACCCTACTAAGAGGTATCTACCCCTATCCACGAAAAATATCCAGGAAAGAAACTCTTTTCATCTCATGCATTAAACGCTTTGCACGCCCTGCTCACTCTTTCCATCCAGTCCAGGCGCAGCTGGCTGACTAGGTCTGGCTGTGTCCACACTCAGTGCTCCAACCAAGGGGAGCAGGACACGGGCAACAGCAGCTGGACTTTGCAGCTGCTCAGCACGAGACACTGCCAGCAGGCTGGGAAGTAAAGCACCAAGGCTAGAAATAGGGACGCTTCCAGGGAAGGCAGCACAGAAAGAAAGATCCTACGGCCGAGCCTCCACCGGGATGCCCTGGGCAGCGTGTTGACGTGTGTGATGGTGTGCAAAGGAAAAGACCCCTGGAAAGCACTTGGACACACCCCAAAGTTCTCAATGTATTAAATGTGAAAGCTCTCACCACAGGGAAGCACCATGATCCTTATTTTATAGCAGAGGAAAAACTAAACACACCAGAGGTTAAACACGGCAGAGGATAAAATCGTTTGCTGCCAGCTGGCTGCTGCAGTCTGGATCTCTGCGTCGTCGAGGGCAAAGAGGGCACCGGCACCTCTGCCCGCAGACCTGCCCGCTCAGGCACCGAGCGCTCGGACACGACGCGACCGGCAGTCCCTGCTCTACCACCTGCACGGGCTAATTATCTTACTTCGAAAGTTGCCTGGTCTGTCACTTAGAGGTCTAAAAAAATAGTTAGAAAAAAAATCAACTGACACAGGTCTGAACACCAAACTTTTGCAAAAACTGTGCCTCACAGTGAGCACTTGGAGCGAAAGGCCTTTTCTCCTGATGGATTCGCTGATTTGACCGCACGTTTGGCAGCGCCGGGATTTCAGAGGCTTCACTGCAGCTGGCACAGGGCAGGCACGGGGGGGAAAGGGCAGCAGCGCTCCTGTTCTCCGCTCAGCAGCTCTTGACTGGTCATTAAGTTCAGTATTAGCGCAGTGACATTTGTCAAACAGACAGTGACCATTAGTGAATGAGCAGAGAGACCAAAAGAATTGCATTTAATTTAAAATTGCCCAATTGGGCTTGAATGGGAGGCCTGGAGGTGAAAGGCCAGCTTATTAGGAGAAAAAAAAAATGCATGAGAGGGTTTCAGGCCATTGGCAAGTGAGATGGTATTTTAACTAACTGTAATCCTGTTTGATTCACTTCAGTGACGTGGGAGGGACCTGCTCCCCTCGGAGCCGCTGACCAAGCCCAGGAGCTGGGAACCGGCGCAACGCAAGCACAGCCATGACGATGGTTTCGCAGTCGGTCCTGCTCAGGCAGCACCAAAGAGCAAACGGTATTTACGGAAAACAGCCGCTGCCTGCGGGGCTGACTGGAGCTGGCAGTTCCCAGGAGGAAGCGGAGCAGATCGGGACTTTGCCTGCTTTTCCTGGGGTTTACCAGGTGTGATGAGCACAGGCTGGGACAACAGCCCAGCCCTGGACTGCAGAAGATGCTTGAACATCCTAAGCCATGTTCAGAGCTAAAGGCAAGCCCCGGCGAGGCAGCGCCTCGCTGCCCAGAGCGGCTGCATCCCCCAAGGGGTGAGCCACAGTCAAGGCGACCGCGAAGGCTCATGCAGCGGGGTGAAGTGCATGGCCACCAGCTCCTGCATGGACCTGCTCTGGAGCAGGAGAAGAAGGAATGCGCAACACCAGGTGCGGACTGGGGCAGTCCACCAGTGGCAGAGGTGATCCCATGAACTGGTGGCTTGGTGCCTTCTTAGATGTTAAACCTGTGAAGAGCAGGAACCTCATGGACACAACAATTTTAATAACTATGGGGGGAAATCACTAATCCAGCTGGAATCTGGGCTGTAACTACCTCTCTCTCCCATGCATGTGTACATCACCCCGAAGCAATGAAGCAGGTAAATGCATCAGTGAGGATGGGAAAACTCCTAAAATCCTAAGATCCCTGGCTCTGAGGACCTGGTGGACCTGAACTACCTGCTGGCATCAGACCCATTTCTTTAATGTCTGACCTTCTTGGTCACAAGATTAATTTCTGCTTGTTAGATGTCGCTTTGATGACTTGTTGCAGAAAGGACCTTAATTGCCAAACTAAAAATGACCGATGGGTGAATACAACAGCTGTGGAGATAGAGAAAGCAAACAGAAACCTGCAGGCTGCAATGTGCTTCTGCTGCTTTCTTTACACTTGCGGTCTCCTTCCTCCATCAGATACATCCCTCCTGTTCTGCCTGGCTTGCCGGGCAGTTTGCAGGGCAGAAAAATGAGGGGGCATGCCTTTGGGATTAGGAAAAATTCAGATCTCTGCAAGTTGTCATCATTTGGACATCTCCAAATTCCTCCTACCCCAACAGGCATCAGTGGCTCAACGAGATCAGAAGACCCAACCCCAAAGCTGTGTCCTCCCAGTGACTCCTGTGGCCCCCGCCAGCCGGGAGGAAAGCTGGGTGATGCTGAAAGAGGCAGAGAGAGAATCTGGTGCGTAGCTAAGCTGAAACTCATTTTCCGCTGACATGAAAGATTTCAGCTCCCACGTAATTGCCTGGAGATGTGTGACATGGGCTCTGGGAGACGGCAGACCGTGGGGTCCAGCGGCACAGCTCGTCCCACAGTGTCCCCAAAATGTGGACTCGTGGAGTTTGAGAAACTCCATCTATTTTCAATGACCTTCTTTTTACAGTTTTATTCCACTGAAGCTCAGTGTTTGCATCCATGTGTGCACTCTGCTTTGAAATGTCCCGATCCGAAGTGAAAGCTGCTAATGGCTGAAAAACTACAGGATTGATGGGAACACATTTGCCTGGATTTCCACAGAAAGGGAAAGGGTTTTCCTCAGTCCTAGCATTTTCCTGGTTTTCCAGACTCCACACTGTTTGTTGCTCTGGTAATACATTCAGATCTTGTCACAACCACCTATTATTAGGGGACAAGGTTACAATACCTTGTTAGCGGCTGAGGGAATTGGGGTTGTTTAGTCTGGAGAAGAGGAAGCTGAGGGAAGACCTTATCGCTCTCTATAATTACCTGAAAGGAGGCTGGAGTGAGGCGGGTGTTGGTCTCTCCTCCCAAGTAACTAGCGATAAGAAGTAATGGCCTCAAGTTGTGCCAAAGGAGGTTTAGATTGGATATTAGGAAAAGTTTCCTTATTGCAAGAGTGGTCAAGCATTGGAACAGGCTGCCCAGGGCAGTGGTGGAGTCATCATCCCTAGAGTTGTTCAAAAAACACGTATATGTGGCACTTGGGGACACGGTTTATCAGGCATGGTGGTGATGGGTTGGTGGTTGGACTTGATGATCTTAAAGGTCTTTTCCAACCTTAACGATTCCATGAGTCTATGATTTTATGAATACCAGTGCTGCTGGTGTCACCTTCCAGGAGCCGGTTCTCCATGAAAGGCTTGAATCATGTTTCCCAGGGAACCCAGTGATTGACCTGCAGGCATGGAGACCCACCGGGTGTTCACGCAGCATCCTTGTGATTGCTACAATTTGTCCTCAGTAAACAGCAGACGGAAGACTCGCAGAACACAGCTTGCAGAGTTTGCTTTGCTGGTGCATTTTGAAAAAAGATGGGCAATAACCAAGATGCCCTAAAAGCCCTAGGAAAACCTTCGGCTTCTTGATGCCAACACAGCAGTTGTGTTGGCTGTGGAGGCAGGCTCTGTGTCACTAAGACATTGCTGACTAGCTAAAACACTGCCCAGACGAACTAAAATGCAGAAGATTCTTCCTCTTTTGATTTCTGCTTTTTCTCCTTAGCAAGCCATGCCTGCTGAGCTCAGTTAAATCCCACCCTGCACTGTTTTCCTTCCCTGTCCTCTACCTCCCACCATAACTCTAATTTTGCACCCAAGCAACTGCAGAACCTTAGCCCTGAACCTGCTTTGCTCATCATAACCCTCATCAGAGGAAACTCTGCAGCTTGGTGGACCTGCTAAACCATGAAGAGAAAAGCCCAACTCTCACTGCCAAACCTGCCGCATGCACAACCCAAAAAACATGTGCTAGACTGCCATGCTGTACCTCACCCTAGGTGGGAAACAATCTCCCCATCCTTGGGAAAGTCTCCCACTATATATACATATTTAAAAAATAGAAGACCAAAAGTCTGTGTTCGTATTTAGCGCAATTTATTCCTCACCGAAAAAAATCATCTGCCGTTCTCTCGCTGTCTGTTATAAACAGGCATGACTGCACGTACCTTATAATGTGATTCTGTCTCCTCTTCCTGAGTAGAACTGGAGGGAGATGGTGTAGCAGATTTGCTTCCCGGGGGCGATGGGGAACCGTGGGTAACACTGCTCCGCATCCCCATCTGAGAAATCAGCTGTGACTGGCTGAGAGCGCTCATGGGGCCGGCTAACATCCCGGGGCGACTGAGCAGGGGCACTTGACGGTTGGACTCATAGGACGTGGCGTCCGAGTGGACCATCTCCTGGATCTGAGTTAGGAGAATATCACTTTGTAATTAAAAAGGTATTTATTTCTTCATCATACTGTCAAATCACTTTATGATGAACCCTTACGGACTGATTTAAAATTATTCCGCCCAGCCAGTAAAGCCTTCCTCGTACCCCCTTCCAAACAAGCCAAGAGCAAGAAACCAGCACCGTGCACCCAGGGCCCTGCTCCTGCTATCGCCCTGCCACAGGCACTACAGAAAGGTGCTAAATTGTGTTTGTACACATGTCTGTGTGTCCAGGAGGTGCCCCTGCCTGCCTCAGGGACCAGCCTTGCCTGGTACCTATCAGGGGTCTGAAAGAAAAGTTCAGAAATGAGCAATTTTTGGCCAGATGACCAGGAGAAGCAAGGGTGTTNCAATGTCCTAGGCACTGGCGGGGCCAAGCCTTGCTGCTGCACACGCAAGGCCATCGCTGAGCACCGGCACGGGTTGTGCCAGGGCATTTGGGGCCCATGGCTGGCAGTCCAGCCCTGGTACGTCAGTGGTGCAGCGCTGGAGGCCGTAGATCCCAACGTGCTCCTTCTGAGCAATGCTTGGTGTTGAAATTTAGTAACTGCACAGATGAAAAAACCTCTGCTTGTCTGAGTTTCTGAAGGTACCACAACCAACCCTTCCGCACCATCTGTACGGATGTTGGCTCGCTAGTGCTACTGGGGTTAAACCTAGAACTAGAAGCACAAAAGTAGTCTGTGGAAGCCCCAGGCCCCGCTCCCACCATGCCGGTCTGCCCAAAGCTGTGACACTACCATCACGCCAGAGGTTTGTACGTCCCCGAGCCCCAGAGGCAGTGAGCACTACGGCTCTGGTGGTGGCCACCACTGCATTGCAAGTCCTCCACGAGATGACTCTTTTGGTTTAAACACTGTAATCAGTTCTGATCCCACTCCAAATGAATGTAGCAGAAACAAAAAAAAAGTCCAGATAAGGGCAAAACAATTTATTGGCTGCCTGTTAAGATTTCCCAGCAACGGCAGGAACCAAAAGCGATGCATGTGTGTGCATGCGTAAGAGATGAAAGAGGTGGCTACGTGATAGAGTTCTCCCCCCCAAAATAAAGAGTTTCCTAATACCTATTTATCTGTTCTCATAACACGAGAGCGAGAGGACATCTGATGGGACTGAAGGGCGGCTAATCACACGCGGCTGCAGGGACACACGGACACGGCACCGGCCATCGGCACCAGCGCGGCCTCCCGAGGCTGCTGAGCCCAACAGCCTTGAAAGACTTGAAAGAAAAATGAAACATATATATATGGCTAATAAGAAATGTTGAATGCTATCTTAGACAACAGAAGAATATCTTGTGGAGTGTCTATCCTCCTGTGACATGGCATAAACCGAAGTTCAAGGGGTCAGGCAGGAGCAGCAACAACCTCCTGTCCTGGCCAAGGAGGGAAGATGAGATGAGATGGGGACAAACCCGGCCACGCTGTAGGTGCACGGAAGGTTTTGGGGCTGCCCTGCTGTCTGCTGAGCCAAGACCCCATTCCCAGTTCGTACCATTTTCCCTGAAAAACCCATTTACAGCCCAGGATCCATCCCTGCCCGGCCACTGCTGGCAGCAGGGCTCAGCCCCACTGCTGCGGGCAGAGCCTCCTCCAGCCAGGGAGAAAGCCAGCGGGAGGGACAGCAAACCCTGCCTGAAACGTTTTCCAGACTTTGTCCCTTTCATATTGATCTGATTAATGTTAACATGAGTTTAAAGACCCAGGCTTTATTTATTAACAATCTTCATTTCCGATAAGCCCGCTGAGGTGCAATCTCTCATTACCAGGGGAGGCTTGCCAACTCCTTTAGCAGCACGTACAGAAAGAAACCCAGGGAAGACCTGCAAGGGCTCGGTAGGCTTCAGAGGAAATAAATCCAAACGCAAAATCAGATTTACTCCTGTAGGCCAGGAATCAACACTTTACACTGCACCCAACAGCATGTTCTGCTCTCTTTTGGATTCTCCATCAGTGGAAGAGTGTGTGTCAGGGGTACAGATTTTCCTAGATCTGCCCTTTTTCTGTATTAATTATGAAGTGTAGGGATTTAACTCGCACGAAGAAAATACTGTCTTGCATTTCAACGGCATGAGGAGTCTGACCGAGGCTGACTTGGAGACCAGGCTGAATTGGTGTCCTGGGCTTCGGTGGTTGCAAGGAAACGCCAGCTTACTGAGGCGGCAGGGCTGGCTTGGCTCCATCGCGGAGCTGAGGAAACTCGCTGCTGATTGAACCATGGCGAGTTTTATGGGCCCTTAAAACCTGTCTTATCGCAGAGGTCTGGCGTCTCCTGGCCACGTGCTGCTGCATGGGAAATCCTGGCCAAAAAGACATCGAGGGCTGCTTGGCGCGCTGCAGCCAAGAAAGATGGGGACGGACAATGGGCTCAGGCAGCACAGCAGGTATCAGAGAGGCAATTTTCACATTTTCAATTGAATTTGCAAATGTTGTGGGAATGGCCAGGGGTGAGACAGGCAGTGACAGGGAGCCCGCAAGGTGGGGAGGCAGCTCAGCACCCATCTGCCGCGTGAGCAGCAAGCTCCTTCCCAAATTCCAGCAAAAAAGGTACATTTGTCTCGGATTTTTGTCAGTTTAATCCAGACCTTTCATGCCAGAGAAGATCTGCCAGCTGCTAAGGAAAAGAATAATTTATTGTCCTTATTTTAAATTTAAATGAAGAAAAAGTTTAAAAGACGGGTGTTTTAGAAATAGGGAAGGCTATGAAACGTGGCTTAAAAATTTTTAGAATTTAAAATAGCTCGTTCACATTTGCAGTCATGGCAGTCTCTTGGGTAAATACTGTATTAAGACAATTTTTTTGAAACTTTTATTACGTGGCCAATAGACCACAACGGCTCAGTTTATCCATTAAATATGTAATCATACACTTTTTCTTTACAGTGCATGTTATTTATGCATCAGAGCAGAACCAGTCCAGGAGTGCAATTATGGATATGGGACACGTGCTGCAAATGCTTATGAAAATTTGCAGGAAGAAACAGAAACCTGAGCCCTGGCTCACAGAATCCATAGAGAAGCCTCCTGCTGACAGCAACCCAACCACAGCCCTCTCTTAAAAAGCAGAGACACTGGCATTATTCCTGGACATATCTTCCCCCTGCCACCTCCAAGATATCTTAGCCCCAGAGGCCTCCTCCCAAGCAGCTGCCCATTTCTTTACATGATTAAAAATTGGTATTTTTGCTTAAAACCTTTACTAAATATTGGTGGTTTTGCCCCTCTCCCTCCCCCTCCCACGTCTCCATCTCTCCCGACCCTGGTCAGGAGGTTTTGCAGAAGGACATGTGTGACTACGGTCTCCATGTGCTGACCGCTCTCTGGAGGATCTGCTGCAGGATCTGGCCCCATCATTTGCCATTCACTAAATTTCTCACCATTTCCCTTTTTTTTTTTTTAAAAAAAAATACAGTTTTGGAACAACACACCAGGTTGCCACCTCCCCATAGCCCCTGCCCATGACTCCTGATGTGCTCAGGACTGCAAAGGGTGCGCGGTGGAAATGTCATTTGTGTTCTCCAAATGTAAAATGTTAGGGGTGAAAATGAAGGCGAGCAGTTTCTGTGCAGCCCCAGCCCTTCTTCCCTGGGCCTTTGGGCTACAACGGCCTTCGCTCCAGCTGGGGAAAGGGTTAGTCCTGCTTTCTGCTGCAAGACTGTGCAGACACTGAGACACTTTAGGAGCCTTACTTGTGTACCCAAAGTAGCTAATACCCACCCCCATGAAAGACCAAAGGAAAGAGAAACCCAGGAGCAGGATTCAGAGATCATAGAATCATTAAGGTTGGAAAAGACCTNTAAGATCATCAAGTCCAACAGTCAGCCNGACACCACCATGCCTGCTAAACCATGTCCTGAAGTGCCACATCCACACGTTTTTTGAACCCCTCCANNGATGGGGACTCAACCACTGCCCTGGGCAGCCTGGTCCAAGGCCTGACCACTCTTCCAGTAAAGACATTTTTCCTAGTATTCAATCTAAACCTCCCCTGACGCAACTTGAGGTCATTTCTTCTTGTCTTATCACTAGTTACTTGGGAGAAGAGACCAACCTCCGCCTCACTACACCCTCCTGTCAGGAGTTGTAGAGAGCGAGAAGGTCTCCCCTCAGCCTCTCTTCTCCAGACTGAACAGCCCCAGCTCCCTCAGCCGCTACTCATAGGACTTGTTCTCCAGACCCTTCCCAGCCTCGCTGCCCTTCTCTGGACATGCTCCAGCCCCTCAATGTCCTTCTGGTAGTGAGGGGCCCATAACTGAACACAGCATTCGAGATGTGGCCTCACCAGTGCCAGTACAGGGGCACGATCCCCTCCCTACTCCTGCTGGCCAAACCATTCCTGATCCAAGCCAGGATGCCGTTGGCCGCCTTGGCCACCTGGCACATTGCTGGCTCATGTTCAGCTGCCTGTCAGCCAGCACCCCCAGGTCCTTTTCCGCCAGGCAGTTCTCCAGCCACTCTTCCCCAAGCCTGTAGCGTTGCGTGGGGTTGTCGTGACCCAAGTGCAGGACCCGGCACTTGGCCTTGTTGAACCTCCTATGGTTGGCCTGGGCCCATCGATCCAGTCTGTCCAGATCCCTCAATGCTCCCCTGCAGCAAACTGCTGAATTAGGCAAGTAAATGACGAATGAGATTGTGATGATGGCAAACCAAAGCGAAAGAAGGTAACGAACACAACACTCCACCCTCTTGTCCCATGGCTCATCGGTCCTGCGGGACGCAACCCCTGCCGTGGGCTCACCGAGGCTGCGCCCGCGCCTCTCCCTTCCGCCAAGCATTCAGCATCTCCGCCGAGCCCAACGCAAGCACAAGCGTAATTAAAAAACCGCCCTGTAAATGCGATCAGCTCCATCACCAGGAGGGGCAGCTCCAAGAGCCAGGTCGGATGGGCAGTCAGCACAAGAAGCTCGCCGCGAGGTGCTGTGAAGGGCTCAGGATGAGTCTGCAGCCTCCGCTGGAAAGATGGTTTGCATCTCAGAGGAAACATGAGTGAAATGTGATGTAGTCATAGCTAAAGTAATTAAGTGCATCTTACTTAGCAGATTCCCAAAGGCTGTGCTAACTCAGAGACAGCTTCTTTTTTTCCACAATATTTCAATTTTTGTAATGAATATGCATATCCGGCCTATAAATGCTCCAGCTAATCCTAAGAAGGAGAGAAAAACAGCCTGACAAACGGCACATGCTCCTTGTAACCACCTTCTGCCTTCGCCTTCCATGGGAATTTTCTCATCCTCCTCCCACTTTCCTTGGTCTCGGCCACACCTTGAAGACAGCACCATGTTTTGGTGGCAGAAGCACAAACTCAGAAGTTCTGCGTTCTTCCCTTGTGCCGTGTTTTGCCCTTGCTGCATACGTGGCTGGGCTGCAATTCCGGGTGGGAGCTGTGCCGAAGTCCTCGCAGATGTTACCCAGCAGGAAAGGAAGAAATTTGGCTGGAGCTCACCGTACGGTGTTGGCTGACCCCCGCCGCACCGCAGCCCCCCGAGCTAAAGCAGAGCTGCATACAGTGGGATGTGTAAAAGATGACGACCATGACCAGCGGAAGCAAGCGGACGGTGCAGCCCCAGCGCAGGGGCACTGCACATGGGGATCACCAAGCTTCCCTGAGGAGAAGGACTTGGGGGTGCTGGTGGATGAGAGGCTCAACACAACCTGGCAATGTGCGCTGGCAGCCCAGCAGGCCAGCTGTGCCCTGGGCTGCATCCCCAGCAGTGTGGGCACAGGGCGAGGGAGGGGGTTCTGCCCCTCTGCCCCGCTCTGCTGAGACCCCTCAGGAG
>Ga0065711_1038823_pt1 | contig 18372 bp, 12 predicted proteins | sample Hoacrofraction12_FD_59098 | JGI IMG/M metagenome (GOLD analysis project Ga0065711, IMG submission 59098) | Hoatzin crop microbial communities from Cojedes, Venezuela - Epithelial fraction 12 v2 (version 2) | ecosystem: Host-associated > Birds > Digestive system > Esophagus > Crop | place...
CTCCAGAGAAGGAGACTCCACAACCTCCCTGGGCAGCCTGTTCCAGTGCTCCGTCACCCTCAGAGGGAAGAAGTTCTTCCTCATGCTCAGATGGAACTTCCTGTGCTTCAGTTTGTGCCCATTGCCCCTTGTCCTGTCTCTGGGCACCACTGAAAAGAGTTTGGCCCCATCCACTTGACACCCACCCTTAAGATATTTATAGGCATTTATAAGGTCCCCTCTCAGCCTTCTCTTCTTCAGGCTAAACAAGTACAGCTCCCTCAGCCTTTCCTCGTAGGAGAGATGCTCCAGTCCCCTCATCATCCTCGTAGTCCTCCACTAGACTCCCTCTAGCAGTTCCTCAGTTCCTTTTCTGCCATAAAAAATTGAGATCATCAAAACAGAGAAGCAGCAGACTGACTCTCACACAAAAATAGACCAAGATGTAGTACATGATGCAAAGTCATATACTTCAATAGAAATGATAAGTTTTATTACAAAGTAGCATGTATAAACTATGACAGAAGGATCCAAATGTGGTTAAAAGCAGTAACCATGAGACATCCAATATAGTAACAGCTAATAAAAAGGTAAGACTGAAGAAAACAAAACCAAGATCACGAACCTGACAGACAGAACCACTGTAGCTGTTACGTCTTGCCACCTTAAGTGGGCAGAAGGCACTACCTGGCATATGTGAGCATCTGGCCTTTATGTCTCTGGCTCCATCAGTTGTGAAAGGGCACAGGCACTGCCACCTCAGGAGCAGCCATTTAAAAAATACATTCTTCCACCAGTAGACATAGACATGCAGTTGCAAACTTCATGATTTTAATCACAGCATCGCCAATGATTATTTCTGTGGTCTTGAACAAGTTAGCTCTTTGCTACAGTTTTTTGCCGGTGTAAAGGGTGAAGATAATACCTGCCAACCCTACAAAAGTGTTGCTAGATTTACATTTCAGTGGCAGTTTGAAAATGAATACTGCTGTATAAACCTTGCATTTGACTGCAGGGCTGAATGCAAACTAGGGACTAGCATTCCAGTTGCCATCTTCTACACCTACTTTTTTTTTTTAAACACATGCAAACAAATTCCCTCAAAGTTAATAGGAACAACACATGCTTGCTGAAGGGAGAACAAACTTGTACCTCTTTCTCCAACCTAGAAATGTCCATTCAGTAACATTCAGCTTAGTCTATAGCCATGGTATTAGTACCAGAAGATTCTTTTTATGTTTTCATTATATCAATATATTGTGATATTTTTAGTGACATAGAAATTATGCTACTGTAAGGAGAAAAACTTGGTTTTCAACATTCCTCAAAAAGGCAAACACATTGAGAGAGTCCTGCTACTCGAAGCCTCCGTACCAAACTCAGTGTCAGCCCCCTTGAACTAACCTGAAGCCATAGGTAATTATACCAAGTCTTGGTGGAAAACCAAGATGTTCCTAGCAGCAGTCCCGACAAATAGCATCTGTATCAGCAACAGGAATTTGAGAGAAAGCCTTCCCATGTCTACTGGTACAGGATCTTTGTGCTCTTGACTTTCCAAAGGGGAAGCTCCTCAGTTAAAGAGTTTTGCTCTTAAGTTTGTGCTGAAGAGGAAGGAGCCTGGTGTTAGGGTTCCCTCCAATGAAGAAAAGTTTATGATTAGGCCATACCAGAAACAAACAGCAGTGTAAAACTAAAGAACAACGTTCTACTGCTGTAAGGCAGAAGGAAAATTGCAGTGAATTTATCCTCTGCTTTGCAGACTTCCTAAACTGGGGGAGAGATCAAGCTCAGCAGCACTAAAGCAGTCTATATTAAAGCCTGCCAAAAATGTTGATGCTCTGGCCCCTCACACTGAGACAGCAAGCTTCAGGAAGTCTTCAGCACCCAGAGCCCACTTGTTGTGGTGCCTTCAGAGGCTATGAGGATTTCTTAGGCAGATCCTTAACAGAGACAGCTGAAGCTAAAACTGAGCCTGCTTACACTGGAACATCAGCTGGGAAGGAAGGCCTCACTGCGTATTTTGCACAGAAATGGAGTGAGACTTGTATTGCCAGCATAGCTTCTTCAAGCACACAACAGACTAGAAAGATCAATGAATCACACGCAACGTCTAGTTTTATGCCTGTGGAAATGAAAATTTTACCAGTCAGATTAAAACAATACCAGGGAAAGGATCACTTTTGATTAGTTACCCTGAAAGGGACTGAAGTATACTTCAACCTCTACTTTGTCATTTGTCCTCACACATGTGTCACCCAAGCAGGCAGAAGTCCCCACTCCAATCACCTGATGTTCACAGTCACCCAAAGTACAGACAAACATGAAGAAAACAGCCACATACAAAGCCCTGTGAGACATCCAATACCCAGGTTTCTTGGACAGTGCTTAGACTACCTAATTTTCATGTAGTAGATAAATAATCCTGAGAAGACTACTGTTTAATCAGCATTTTCATTAGAATAAGTAAACAACCTAATTCAGATTGCACGTCCAGGAGACTCACAAGAAGTGCTAACTTCTTCTAAGAAACTTAAACCATTCATTAAGTCAGTCGGGATCTGACCTACATTATATTTAACACACTCTGGTAAATAAGTCCCAGTTGCTGAAGCCAGCAACACTTTTCATTTCAGAAGCTGTTTCCTAATCTTTAATTTCTAAGGGTGATAAATGTAGTTTCTATTTTAAATCTGTAATGTTGTCATTCTAAAGGTATTTTTTCGGGCGGGGAAAGAAGAAGAAAGGATAAAGAAATTATCTGAAAGTACTATAGAATAAACACTTCACGATGCTCACTAGTTCTATTAGTTCAGTCAATCATATTCTCCCACCAACATACTCCTTATCAGAATAATAACAGTACTTACAATTTAGAAGAAACCAGAAGGCAGCCTCTGATGATAGTGTTAGAAAATAAATTTATTTTAAAATACCATACACCAGTGCTGCTTTGCTACTCGTCTTTCATTCCCTGGCTTTGCTTGACACATCAGACTGACATTTGAAATTAAAAGTACCTCAATGGCAGGAGACTCTACCATCCCTGTCACTAAGTAACATTAGTATTTTCACATCATGACCGTTACTTGTCCTGTTCCTGCTCAAAATCTTTAGAATTGCTTCAGTGCGAGATCTGTGTTTACAAATAAACTTAATTGGTATTGATCACACCCACAAAGCTTATTTATGCATTGAGCATAAACGTAGTCAGAGTGTAAATTTGGTTTCTATGTGTGCAGAAAAAAAGGAAGAAGCAATAAAATATACATGAACACAGATGATGAGGGTCCCTGCAGACAATTTAGAGAGTGGTACATTTGGACATACATTTGGACTTACAAATTATTTTGATTTGTGTACACTCTGAAAAGCTTGAAAAAACTATGGGAAAGACAGAAAAAGACGATTACTTTCAAGAAGAGCTACATAATCTTAGGGGGGGGAAAAAAAAGACAGTATCAAACCTTAGGGGCTAGAGTGATAGTGACAGAGGTGACAGAGAAGGCCCCTTAGATTTTGGCTATATCCCACACCACTCTTGTTTTTCTCTCCCAGAACTTACACTGATCCTCAAGTTTTATCATTCATTTTGTGTCCTCACACTTTTCAATCAAGAAATCAAGAATCAAGACAACTTATGCAAGAGCTAGGCAGATTTCTGCTCATCTGAACCAGAGTTCTGACATGGACAGCTGCAGACATTACAGCATTAAGGAGTTCCACGGGGTCCGCTGGCTTTTGAGACAGGCTTCAGTGGCAGCTGATCAGGTGTCCTGAAAATGTAAATTTCATGTTTAAGCAGTTCCTAAAAAAAAAAAAAAAGGCAATTAGACCCTCACACCAGATCTATCACAGACTAACTAAAAAGCTAGAATTACTAGAACACAATGGCAACGTGCAAAACCACATGGCTGCTCTCATATACTGAAATACGAAGTTAAGGGCTTACCAGAAGAGATACCAAGGCTCACACATCTGTGTACTGCAGAGGTTCAAGGCTCAACAGTTCATGCAAGCAACAACAGAAAACAGCAATCCCTCACTTTGATGACCTTATTTCCATTTAGCTAATGTCTTACATAAACTCCTATTTTTAGTTTAGGGATTCTCAAATGTTTATTTCAGACATATTAACATTTTCCAGCGGAATGATACAACCACAGTGAGCAAATATAGACCTACTGCTAGTAGGTCTAGTTTTTAAATTACTTTTTGTGGATTCCTCAGAAGGTACCCACAAACCTCAGGTTGAAAGCCATTAATTTACTGCTTCTGACCTTGCAAAGACCTCTGCTCACCTCAAAACTTTATGCCACAAGTTTTATATGGGTCTTCAAAAACCTACTTTATTTTTAAAAGCCACTACATATAGAGTAAGCTGAAAAATATCCCTGCACATTTACTGGTAAGCAGGTTTTACTTAATTTTTACCAATGCTAGCAGTTCACTGGATTGTATTACAGTGATTGTTCCAGGACTACACAGCAATTCGCAGGAAAAACATCAGTCTGACATTTCAACCGAAGCCTCCAACAGAAACCACAACATCATACAAAGAAAATCAGTAGAAGTCCCACCTGAACAAATAACCCAAATCCAAAGAACTACTGAATGGATAAAAGGCCTGTATTCATTTGCCAAGTGATGAAACGTAATAAAAATGTGAAATTAAGTACTTAAAACTACTAAATAGTCAGAACTGTTGTAGACCGAGGCTATTTTTCAGTCTAAATACCATACGGGTGGATGTGTTTTTCTTTCATTTACTGGAAACAAAAGTCATGCTATGTCAACATACAGACTGCTAAATAAATCAAGAAGGTTAGTTAAATACATGTTAAAATGTTAGAGAGAAAAAGGACATTCCTTAACATATTTAGTCTTCCTGCAAAGTTGCTGAAAAAAGGGCAGGATTTTTTCAGTTTACAGAAAAAAAAAATAAAGGAAATGAGAAGATCTGATGCCTTTCTGAAGTCAAGCAGTCAAATTGTAAAAAGACAACATGAAAAATATAAGCAAACACTGAAATAAGAGGGAGAATTCAGAAAAAGAATTAAGGAAAAAAATGGTAACTATCCATGTATAATTCTCCCTCACTAAAGCATACAAGGATGAACAGAAAGACTATTATACAAAGGAAAATACTGAAAATATTAGTTCTGCAGCTATCTCAGGGGTGATTTTTAAGTTAAACACAGATGCCGCACTGTCTTATCAAGAACTCAAGAAGCTTTCTAGAAGAAACATATGTTATTTCTGAAAAACAACTTGGGACTACATTGTAAAACTAGAGAAGTGCAAACTTGGCAAATATAAAAGTAACTCAAACTGGAATGTACTGGCTTTAAATCTGATGTTTAATTCAGCATGAATTTGAAGGATTCATGTCCTTTCTTGAATAAATGCTTTAGTATTTGTGAACGATCATGAAAAGTGAAACTACAGAAGTATGAGGTGATCTATCAATAATTAGTGTTCACTCAAATGTAATGGTATCAGACACAAACCCATTTCTGAGTGAATGCTCATCACAGCCCATTCTTAGCATGGATGCTCCTATCCAATGAGAAATACGCGTCACTGATGTGCAAGTTTGTCAAATGGCTTTTGAAATAGTTCATGCTGCCACACTTGGGCTGTAAGACTCCCTTCCTTTCCTCTCATAGTTCAAAATATAAAAGATAAACAAAATGCTACCTCTACTTACTTCCCCTGTGGATCTTAGAACAGTATTACAGTTGTAATATTTTTTAAAGAACACACACATGAGAAAAGCAAAGCTCAAGTCCTTCTTCAAAAATTTATGCAGAATTCAGGAGACCTCTGTTACCTCCCGAGCTGTGTGCGTCATTGACGGTGAAAGACTTTCCCAAAGTCTGAACTTCAGAACTTATTTTCCACAGACCATACTCATTCAACTGGCTTCTGAAATGCAGTACTTTATTTTAAACTTGATTCTGTACCTTGCTACCTGGCTACAACTCAAGAGTCAGACATAAACAGCAGCTCAGAGACAGAGGATTAACTTCCCTGTGGCAATATTAGATTAAGTGGCAGCATATAATCACACTCCAGAGGGTAAGAACTCCAATACACCAAATAACACCAAAATGCCTAAAGCTCACAAAATATGTGCACATTTCACAGTCAAATCCAGACAAGCTTAGCTAACATGCTGTGTAGCTGTAGTGACTGTGCAGTACATGGAGTAACCTGCGTATCAGATGGCTCTCTTGTAACCATAGCCCTCTCCTCCCTAAAAAGCCAATTTTTGCAAAATAGAAAACTACAGAATTAGAATTGTAGCACTTGGATGTTGCATTGGTACAACTGATCTTGCATCACAGAGCCTGTGGACACATGATGTGTCTCAATGCAAAAAAAAAAAAAAAGAAAGAAAAAATCTGAAAGCCTGACTCCTGGAGAACTCCAACCTGTATTATTTTCAAACACAGCAAATTCTACAATATATCAGGAAAGCATTACTCATTCAGCAATGTAGCCACTTTTTTTCTAAGATCTGGCAGGGCAAGGAAGGAATAAAACAAGTAAATCCCAAAAGGCAAGTGATTCTACTAGAAGATGTAAACATAGATAAACTATAGGTATTTCTGTATATCTGAATTACTTTGGTATTGAACAGCATGCGTGGCTTGAAGGTTTCCTTCTTTTGGCTTCAGATCTACACTATAATTTGATTAAGCCAGTTCTCTAAGGCTTTCCTGGTTTTCAGAAGAAAGAAATCTGTACTCTGAAGTAGTATTATCAATGAAATCACAATCCATTACCCCAGCAATTGGAAGTGTATCAACATAATCATCCACACAGTGATAACTGACATCACCATTACGTATTTAATCTTGTAAACTAGCACATGAACATAGCAAGTGATAGAAAAATTGAAGACAAGATGAGAAGAAAACGCTTTCCCAGCCCCCTGTGTAAAATAGAGAAATTTGCTTTCCATTTCACACTTCAGCTATGGAAACAGGAAATACAGCACATTTCCTTACGTAATATGGAATTCCAAACCTTCAGACCACTGTCTCAGTGCACACCCCCAAAAATAAATGGCCAGAGCAAGAAACAGCCCTCTGCTTTACTTTAAAAGCATTCATAAATCTCTTCTTGCCTTGAGGACAGCACTCCATGCTCCTAAAGCTCAGGGCATCACATCATTAATTCTCTCTCACCCTCCTCAATGAATATTTCTGGAGCGACTGGTCGTAACTAAGAAGTACAGGCCCTAAAGCCTTTAGCACAGGCAGAATTGAGAAATTCAGTTTTACCTTTTAACCAGCAAATGATAATGCAATAGACAAATATATAGCCAAACACAGCAGAAAAAGTAAACGTCCGCTTCATTCCCTGCAAACCAACTTTAGTGAAAGTAGGCAGTAGCAACTTGAGTCAAAGCCCTGCACTGCAGATGAGTCGCAATTCACTTGATCAAAATCTTTTGTCTCCTCCTTTATAATCGTTCCGCGAAGGACTTGGCTCAGTTAGCTAATTTCCCCTTTGTATGGTCTTTTTCCAATAGAAATAATTTCAGATTTCCTTTGTCTGAGGTTCCAGTTCTATAGCCTTGGGATCTTAAATTAAATTCAGCCATTTTAGATAAGCCACTGTAGCCCTGTCCTGCCACTGTGTAATAATAATAACACTTATATCATGGTATAAAGAGTTCAGTGTAGTTTTACAAGATGCACTGTGTAACACTGCAGTGAAAGGCTGTAGAAGACTGCTTACCAGAAATCAGTGTTCTTCAATACAGTCTCCACGTTTACAGCTGTGCCTTGCCACGCAAGGCTGAAACCACCTCTCCTCTGCAGACTCCAGAGCGGATACATTTGCCCCTTTCTTCTCCTGCTTTGTATACGTTATCAGGATATCATTCTGCTCCTCTATTTCAAACCCTCAGTGTAGATTTCTATTTTAAATTCTCCTTCCTCCTCCCCTTCCACCAAAAATAAAAAGCACAGGTGTAACTGTTGACTCCACTTCCTAAACAACATCTAACTGCTCTTCCAGTCAGATACTATACTCCAGAAAAAGTGCTTTCCCAATGCCCAGTAAAATCTCACAGGCTTTGTATTTACCCGAAATTGCAGGGTCTCAGCACTTCTCTCGGCCTGAGCTAATTTTAGTTGTGTCTCTAGACTGCCTAGAAGTCAGGTGACAATTCCTGCCTGTTTCAGCTTTGTTCTATGGGTATCATATATGCAAAGGTCTGACAAACTTACATAGTCACTTCTTAACAAACAATCTGTATGTTAACTGGGGCCAGGAGAGCCTAACCATGCACTTTGACTAATTGTTTATGGTTGAAAACAGTAAAACTTCACCTGGGAACCAAAAGAAAGACCAAGTAAGCAGACTGTTACAAAATGGAAAAGTGCTGTAACCACATCAGAAAACGAAAATGTCACAGCAGTGACAGTACCCCACTGCAAACCCATACCAGCAAAAAGAAAGGGAGAACGTGCTTCCCTTCCAAGGATAACCCATGCAGCGACGCCATGAGTTTCTGAGATCTCATCAGATGGCATAGAAAAGTAGACGGGAAAAGAAGCCTGACTGAAAACCTCCCTTCCCATCTCACTGTAAGTTAAATGAGGTCTAATCAGATTCCAGACCAACTAGCTCTGGATCACAGATCACATAACAAGCTAAATAAAAACACATGAACATAATGAAGGGATGCACTTGTGTTAATGAATAAGCAACTTGTTATATTTGCTCGTTGTGTCATAGTCAACTTTTAAAAGTACACATTCAAGGCTGAGGTGTAAAACACTGGTATCATCACCATACTCAATCTGCATCAGTTTGATGAATGCAGCATTATGTCTAGTTGGCACACATAATGAAGACATTTGGGAACCATGACTCATTTGAGGAGCCACTTGCACACCACTTCCAACACCAATAACAAATGCTATGGGCTCAGAAAGAATGCACATATTAAGTTCAACAATTTTAGCATTTTAACTTATACATATATTCGCCTTAACAGTAGCGAACTGTGTCTTATCACATTTTCCATATTAAAGTTTTCCGCTTTTCTAAATCTTTCTCATAATTTTTACTAGCTAAATTAAGCCATTTAACTACACCTTTCACTAACCTTTGTGTGCTTTCAGATAACCAGTGCACTTGAGTTATTTTAGTGAAAATATATCTCCATATCCTGGGGCTCTATTCACATTAATCTTATCTTTAGCAGGTGAGGTCAAAGCCAAAAATTTCAGTACAAAAACAAATAAGATGTTTAGGATTCTGTCTCTGGTGTACTTTCCAAGCTTTTTGTTCCACGTCCTCTAGAATGTTTCAAATCATAGGCCCACACAGTGTCTATTCCCTCTCCAGCAGTATGATCTGGGATCCAGCAGGGGAAAGGAAAACGACAGGCAATGATTCTGGCATTACATTCAAGTTCTTCTTCCAGCTTCTTCTCCAACTGTGGCATCTGTTGAGCAACAATAAAAAGCATTCAGAAGCAGCAAAAACCAGAAGCGTTCTCTTTAGAACCTAATTCAAGTGTTCAAGATAAGTCCAAGGTTTGAGTAATTTTTGGAAAACAAAATTAGGAAAGTGTTCGTGACATATGGTTTGGCTATGATGCATTGGTCAAAGAGTATCTAAAACTAGAAAATTGTTACTGTGCCTTGATTGGTGAGATCAAGAAAACTGTAACTCTAAGTTCTAAAAATTAATTCAAAAACCATAGATAATCCCTTAGATAAAAAACTTCATCAACTAAGAAGAGACTTCACATGTTCCAATTCATGATTCTCTTCAGTGAGATTCTTCTCTGTAGAGACTGAAAGTTCAGCCCCCTGAATTTACGCTAGTTATGACACTCGAAGTCACATGAACAATTATGTGATATTCAAAAGCCAACACCTTTCATAAATTCCAGTCTAACGCCAAGACACATCCTGGGACACTCAAAACATCATACAGGCAACAACCCAAAGCAAACATTCTGCTGTCACTGTATGGTAAAGTATTGGTATGTTAAGTACTATTGAAATTGAGGTTTGTTGGCTCCAGCCTTTTAACATATGCATGTCAGTCCCTGCAGCAGTACGGTATGAAACAGTACATAGAATCATAGAACAGTTTGGGTTGCAAGGGACCTTTCAAGGTCATCTAGTCCAACCCCCCTGCAATAAGCAGGGACATCTTCTCCTAGATCAGGCTGCTCAGAGCCCCATCCAGCCTAACCTTGAATGTTTCCAGGGATGGGGCATCCACCACCTCTCTGGGCAACCTGTGCCAGTGTTTCACTACCCTCACTGTAAAAAGCCTCTTGCTTATATCCAGGCTAAATCTACTCTCTTTTAGTTTAAAGCCATTACTCCTTGTCCTGTCACAGCAGGCCTTGCTAAAAAGATTGTCCCTGTCTTTCCTATAGGCCCCCTTAATGTACTGAAATGCTGCAATAAGGTCTTCTCAGAGCTTTCTCTTCTCCAAGCTGAACAGCCCCAACTCTCTCAGCCTTTCTTCAAATGAGAGGTGTTGCAGCCCTCTTGATCATTTTTGTGCCCCTCCTCTGGACCCGCTCCAACAGGTCCATGTCTTTCCTGTGCTAAGCGCTCCAGAACTGGATGCAGGACTCCTGGTGGGGTCTCACCAGAGTGGAGCAGAGGGGAAGAATCCCCTCCCTTGACCTGCTCGCCACGCTGCTTTTGATGCAGCCCAGGATATGGTTGGCTTTCTGGACTGCGAGCACACATTGTCAATTCATGTCCAGCTTTTCATCCACCAGTACCCCCAAGTCCTTCTTGGCAGGGCTGCTCTCAATCCCTTCATCCCCCAGCCTGTGTTGATACTGGGGGTTGCCCCACCCCAGATGCAGGACCCTGCACTTGGCCTTGTTGAACCTCATGAAGTTCACACAGGCCCAATCCTCAAACTTGTCCAGGTCTCTCTCAGCATCTCACCCCGCAGGCGTGTCAACCGCATCACTCAGCTTGCTGTAATCTGGAAATTTGCTGAGGGTGCACTTAATCCCACTATGCCACTGATGAAGATATTAAACAGTACTGGTCACAACATGGACTCCTGAGGGACAGCGCTTGTCACCGATCTCCATCTGGACATTGAGCCATTGACCACTACTCTCTGGATACAACCATCTAGCCAGTTCCTCACCCACTGAACAGTCTGCCCATCAAATCCACATGTCTCCAGTTTAGAGAGAAAGGTGTTGTGGGGGACCATGTCAAATATCACTATGCAACTCTCCTTGGTGAAGGCCTACAGTCTAGCTTTCCTCCATTTGCAAAAAATTGAGCAGATATGAAAGTCAAGAGAAATATCGCTACTCTTCCAGAACAGAGCAACACCTTGCCCAGTCAGATACTCAATCTCCAATAAGTACTTCGTAAATTCTGCTGTGGATTAAGTGAGAAATTAATTAAGGCATCTAGACTTCAAAGAAATTTCTTTCCTATGCCAGGTAGTGATTATATTCTGAAAAAAATGAAACTGGATAGATTTAGCCATTTTTGTCCTTTGGAAAAGTTTGATGTTATGCTTAAGCAGATCAGTGCACATCCATTTGGAATTCCTTTTATTCTTACATACTGTATCTATCTCAGGGAGTAACTGTTAACAGCAAGCTCCAGAGGTTACTTCTATTGCATGTAAAAATCTATTTACTTTGATATCATGACGTAACATTTAGATATTAAAAGGTTAAAAGGACAGGAATTGTTTACAAATACAGCTCAATTTCAGTCACAAAGGACATAAAATATATAAAAAATTCACAGAAAAAAGAAAAAAAACAACAGATTATCAGAAAACAAGACTGACTGAAGAAAATTTATTTCCAAAGGCTGCAGATACTTCCGCTATCACACACACGCAGGGTGTGCCTTCAATGTAACATCCTATTATAGCCACATTTAAGCTTACAACAGACTATTTTAGGAAAATTATAGTCATAGATCTAATACATCAAAGAGTTACCTCTGAATTTTTTTAAGCATGCTGTGCTTTGATTTCATCCACACAGCAAATGCTTTTAAATATCTTTTGCTACCGCTCCTTAAATAAAGTAGAAAAATAAGCCCACTTTGATACCTGAAACTGAACCGAGATACCAGAAAAGGAAGGACTAAGTTGTTACAGAAATTACATATCTAGAGATAGCCTTATTTTCAATGAGTAATGACGAAAATTAGTGACATCTCATGTATATATTAGCTCAAATTCAAAAACTTCATTGTTTCGCAAAAAAGAATTGTATCCTTGAACCAAACAGTTAAACTAGTTTTTAAGCTAAATCTCTCAGTAACATTAGGTGTCATAATCATATTATATTTTATATCAAGGCAGGGTTAGGGGTTTTTTTGTATGTCTACATAGTTACGCAATTCAGTAAACCTTTTGTACAGTATATAATCAGTTAAAATACACAGAAGCTGTGAACATGAACACCTGCAAAGAATGCTGTCATCCCACCCTGAGCAAATAAAAGTCTCTCTGCAGTGACTCATAGATAAACACACCTTCCCCCAGATGCCTGCAAGAACAGTGGCGCTTGTAGTCTTCCCTGAAGATCAATAAATCCAAGTTCTGTAACCTAACCTTGGATGTGAAATACAAGCACTGTGTGACAGCATCAGATCAGACCAGTATTATTAAAAAAGCTAAGGAGATCTATTGACCTCAGTAAAAAAGAGAAAATGCACAAAAATTTCCAGAAAATCAATTTAGTCATTCAGGAGGCTAAGCATTCACAACTTCCAAAGTAAATTTAAAGAGGATCGTGAGCAAAAGAATGCTCAGGAAACACAGTAGTTCATATGTTTAGGTGCTACATTTATGACAGTATATTTTTGGAAGAACTTAGCCTAGTATTTCCTGAATTTACTGAAGTTATTCTGAGCCCTATAGCTACTCTTTATCATAGCTGTCACTGATTTATCCCATTTTATGCTATTAAAGTTAAGCCAGTATTTATGCTAGATTTACTCACATTTTCCTAGGGCATTTGTTTATTCTTAGTTTAATGAGGTATCTTTCTTCACCTGCACTTTTCCCCTCAGTGCAATTGCGGAATTACTGACTGCGAATTCTAATATTTATGCTGCCCTCTCCCGGAACTCAAGCTAGAGAGCACCTAACATCCAAACCTGGCAACATCTGTAGCACAAGTAACATCATGTTTCTCAGTAATATGACACCCACAAAAGTGTGTGGGCTGGGGGGAAATGCATTTTTACTTCAGTTTCCAACATGAGTTACAATCTGACTCCAACGTAGGTATTTAATTCCCATGCTGTTAAAGAAAAAGCAGAGAATAGGGAAGCTTTATTACGCTTCTTGTTGCATCTTCCTATTACTACTACAGAAATACTATCAGTGTATGTTGCATGGTATAGCATCACATAAACATCTTCACTCATTTCATCCCACACCTGCCTTAGCAGAAGAAGCAGCAGTATAGAAGCATTTATTGGATATTTCTGTTTCACTCCTCCATACGCATTCAATCTATATAGCAGATTCTAATAATAAATCAAAATACCAAGAATATTTAAATATTTAAGATATTTTTTCTCTTTTCTAGTAAAAAGAGAAAAAGTAAAGTAGATCAAGCCAGAAGTCAAAGTGGATGTAAAGTCTGATTGAATTTATCTAATATATCCCTAAAGCAGCCACTATGCAACTCAATTTCCACACCTATTTTGAAGAACGCGTTTTCCCCAGTGACACGATGAAGACAGGCTATAAAGCCTTCCTAAAAGGTAAAGAATTTGTGGGCCTGTAGTCTAGCAATTATACTTGAAGTATGTGTCTCCCTTCCTAAACCCTCACAGTCTAACACGGGCAAGGGATTATTTCAATATACCTGCTGCCAGCCTATTTGAGGTGATTCGATATTTTAAGAACATAAGCAAAGTTCAATACTCGCCTCTAACAAGGTTCTCAATAACCTTGGCTGTACCCAATTTCCTACTCCATTAACTCCCTGCAAACTCCTCATTTTTTCAGTATGAAAACTTGAAATTTTCAAGCACCGATCCCTAAGCAACTCGACCACAGCAGTTTTCATTTTGGTTCTGAACTAATGAACAGAAAATACTTCTCAAAAAAAATCTCAAAAAAAAAAGTGTATTTTCACAGCTCCAGTCTGCATGTGGTCACAAGTTTTACCAGGTTTTATCGTGGACATTAAGAAGCAACAATGAAATATCAAAATATTAGTACTAACTACTTTTGACATTCTGCAGGTTGGTTCATTTTGTAGGTGAATGTACTAACACTGAATGTCTTGGTACTAAAATAATTAAACAACGCAAACAACAGTAAACTTACCATTTGAGGTACCCCAAAAACAACAACATTCGTATAACGAGAAAAAGAAACCTAAAATAAAAATTTGAGAACAAGTCTTAATGAAAATGGCATTTCTATCCGGAGAAGTTCTCACCATTCCTTTCCTGTAATCCCTCTAGCTGCACTCCTCTCAACAGGGATTTAGATCAAAAATAATAAAGGAGATCCCACACCAGCTCTTGGTCACACAAATTTCCACATGAAGACAACTTCATATGCTGAACAGCAAAAAACTTCTACTGCCTGGTCAAGAATATGGCACCAATTCTAGCAGCACAGGAAAAATTAATTTAGAAAACATCTACATGATTCTACTCATGGCTAAGTTTCGCCACAACTCCTATATATATTAAAATGACGTTTCAAGTTTGCCCCCACTTTTGTTAAATGTTAGCTAGCTATAAAAACCTGCAGGCATTCCAGTGCTTGTCTTCTTCCAGTCAGTGCCATGAAGTTTTCCTAAGCTCCTCTCCGAACAAAGACAACAACAGCACATTCAGGCTCTTCCCATTACAAAATGCCATTCTTAAAAAAGAAACAAAACAACCAACAAAAAAATAAAAAAACAAAAACTAACAAAAACCCCACAATTGACAGGAATATCAGAGAAGAGACCCACATAAATATGACCCAATAAAGCATGCCTCATTAAACAAGCTATTGACCCAAATGCCTGAAAATTGTGAAAAAAATCTCAGTCACATATAAATTACCTTAAAGCAACACTCAAAACCAGGAAACACATTGCACAGCTAGAAAAGAACATGCCTAATGACACGTCAGATAAGCCTGTGATCTCACACATTAGGTGAATAAGAGTCTTGTTACTGACTCCACAGAATCAGCTCTCAGCAAAGCCTGACTTTACAGCACCCTGCATCGTTCATCGGGCACAAGCATGACATAGTACACTCGAGGAGCCTGCACTGAAAAAGGACAGCACTTCATCGAAGCACAAAACCAGCAGAGCAGCGTTTTGTGCTGTGAGTCTAGTTTCTGTGGACTCAAGTACTTTTCTCAAAGCCCAGTACAGCACCTTGTGGCCAGTCAGCATTCTGGTTCTTTCAAGAAAGTACTTCCAAATTACAGAAATCTCTCAGACATCCCAGATTTCATTCTCACATACTTCATCATCTACCTTCCATAAGTCTGAAATATAGAATTTGGTGTTCTGATGTACGCCATCTCTCCAGGCACGGTATCTGGAGTACCAGACTAGCCAGGGATTTAATTCATAACCAACAGCTTCGAATCCCCTTTTTGCAGCTGCTATCACCTACAAGAAAGAAAATAAATCTTCACTTAGAAACGGAGAAAGCATACTTATCTAAACAAGAGCACATAATTTTATTTGCAATATAAATCAAAGGAATGCACTTTTGTAAATCGCTCAGGTTTTAATCCTCAAAAGAACAGCAGTATAATGAATAAAAACTCAAACTACATTTTATAACTAGTCCCACTGAAATTAATAGGTCCATTCAGACGAACAAAATGAACCACTTCAACATTCACAGGGTTGTAGTGTGTCTATGATTTACATAAAAGTTTAATTTGACATATTCATGACACTACCTTGGCGTCAGAGAGTATGAAAATTGACCATGGAGAGAACAGTGAAATGCACGAGCAGAAATGCTCAAAATTAGAGCACCTAACTTATCTGACAAGCAGTGATGGGTAGGCACTTGAGAAAGCCCTGAATCAGGGCCAAAATGACCTATCAACAGAAAAAGTATGAAAGTAATCTGTTGACCTACATTTAAAAAAAACAAAAATTTTAGGTCAAAAATTTAAACGTAGCTTAAAAAAAATGAATATCCCCCCCACCCCAAATCTCACAGTATAGCTTTCATCCAGTGCTGTTTCATATATCATTTAAAAAGGGAAAAGGTAATTCAGATAACAAACAGATTTTCAAAGACATTCCTCTAAATTAGACCCTAAGATTTAGAATTGTTAACCTGTATTGCAAGTGTCTCGAAACAACATCAAAGCCTAACGATTTATTAGACAAAAAATTAAGGTAAACACAAAAAGGCACCAGTTTCTAGAATTAAGGTTTAAGTCATAATTTAAAAGGTTACTGCCAAGTTTTAATCAGGAAAAGCCTGATGAACCATGACACATTTCTTAATAAAACTTCTCAAACAGCATTACCTGGACAGTGTGTTTCACATTATTAAAATAATGCAACTTGCATCATGCACATGGCATTTGCATACTAGAAGAATCTGACACTTTTACCATGCTTGGAAACTAAAATATGGTCATGTTTATCCACCGATTACACCTCAGAATGCTAAATATTTAAAAGCATCTCAACAGAAGCTCAACTTTTTTCAGGACAGACGCATTAAGGCAACACCAAGCATTCACTTTCAGGCACCTGGCTCCATTTAGGCACATACATATACACAAATTGAGAATTCAACACACAGCACCTAGTCAAGTTAAATGCCTCAGATGAGGGTCAACAGCCACAGTGCTGAGCAGAGAGGGCATCGGAAACTGCAGTTCTCTCATCCCCACATGCTTTTCTCCATTTCCTGCTTGGGTGGAATTGCTTCTAAGTCACCTTCACAGATTTGGATTTCCAAATTCAATTTTTTATTGTGGACTCATTCACATGAAGCACGGACAAAGGTAGCATTCTAGACTTCACTTGCCATCCTGTTGCTAAAACTAACTTGAAGCAGATGGTTATGAAATGGTACATAAAACATCACAACAACAGAAAAACCCACGCCATTCTCCACTACACCCTCACCACCACGTTTCACAAACTGGGGTTCAGACAATGTCCTGAAAGCACAGTCTCTCTCTGGCTTTGGTGATTCTCACCATTTCTCTTGGTAATTATTCTAGTTTCACCACATTGATTTTGAAGCAGGGCAGCCAGCACTGCACAAAGGTGTGAAGACTACAGTTCTAACAATACAGGGATTTTTATTTTTGTAATCCATTGCTCATTTCTCATTCTGTTCCGTTCTTCTGTCACCTCTATACAATGAACACAGAGCTGCAGCTCCAAAAGCACAGCGCTGTTCAATCTCACAGACTCACGCGCTGCAGCTATACACCAACATGGATCACAGCTCTTCAGCAATCACAACACCAATAATTTGACCGCATCTTTTCACGTGAATGCAGTGCCCTTCCCTCCAGACAACAGGATGAGGTTATCATTTCGTACACTACCTTGGTCAAGCTGCAGGTAAGGCTGGAGCAAAAAACCGTTAATTACTCACCTAAATTGAACACAAACCTTTCTCAGCATCGAGCCTTCTCATAAGACTCAAAGAAAAACACTGGATGTCAAAGACAAGGCATTTGTAGCTACGAGCAAACAACAGCAGCCACGGCTAGGGCATTTGGCACTTTTTTGAGAGATGTTATAAAAGGAAGGCGACGTCCACCACTTACAATGCGGCCATCCCCGCTACCAATGTCAACCAGGGAGCCGCTTCTGTTCTCTAACATTTTGAGCACATTCTGGATCTGAGCAGGGGTAGCAGGAACGAAGGGCAGGCACACTCTCCTCAGAGCCGGGGTGATGAAGGGGGTGGCCACAGAGTAGAGGGCCACCACGGCCCCGCCGACGCCCACCGTGACCCACAGCCCCCAGCTCGTCCTCCTGCAGCCGCCCTTGCTGTCCTTCTGTGGGCCCACCGTGCAGCTCTCGCTGGCTAGCGCTTTGGACATCACACCTACAGACAGATGTTAAAGAGCGTTTTCTCAAATAGCTTTATTATGTGCTCACTTAAAGCAGTATGTTCTACCAAAGAGATAGGACATCAGGAAAAAAAATAAACTCACAACTTATAGCCCTTTATCACAGAACGTTAGGGGTCCAACCCCCCTGACAAAGCAGGGTCACCTACAGCAGGCTGCACAGGACCTTGTCCAGGCGGGTCTTGAATATCTCTAGAGAAGGAGACTCCACAACCTCCCTGGGCAGCCTGTTCCAGTGCTCCATCACCCTCAGAGGGAAGAAGTTCTTCCTCATGTTCAGACGGAACTTCCTGTGCCTCA
>Ga0065711_1011519_pt1 | contig 18371 bp, 8 predicted proteins | sample Hoacrofraction12_FD_59098 | JGI IMG/M metagenome (GOLD analysis project Ga0065711, IMG submission 59098) | Hoatzin crop microbial communities from Cojedes, Venezuela - Epithelial fraction 12 v2 (version 2) | ecosystem: Host-associated > Birds > Digestive system > Esophagus > Crop | place...
TTTTTTTTTTTTTTTTTTTTTTACTTTTTATTTACTCTACTGTGCTTTTTATTTGCTTCAGGCTGCATTTGATGAAGTATTGTTTAAACAGCGCCGAGCAAAATGGATATAGGGAGATGGAAAATAGAAAGAGGAGGAATTTTAACCAGGTGGATATATGCATTTGCCTTTAAGGTGGACGGCGTTCGGTTTATCAATTATTTCCTTTGGATTTTTAAAAAAGAGAAAGAAATGACAAAAACAAGTGGCTCGGTGAAGAGGTGGAGAGAGTCATTTAACGCTGTCTCTGTGCGGAGCCGTTCAGCTGTAAATGGGTCGCAAACAACGAGCGAGAAGTGAACTTGGTGCAGCATTGTAACCCCCTCTTCTTGCCCCAACCACCCCCCCATCGCTAATGTACCCATGAATGGCCGGGCACAAGGCTGAGAGCCCTGACACCCGTGCGCACGCACAGACACATGCACGGAGGCTGCTGGACGGGGGGAGCGCGGGGAGGCTGAGATGACACAATTCAAAGAGTGCTTTAAGGTGTACACTCCTTTCAGTAATTGGTGAAGAAGCTGCATTTCACTCACTGATTTCCTGCCTTTTTACAGGTTTTAACAAGCATGATGCTTTTAATAGCGGTTTGAGTACTGGCTCTTTATGAAGTCTCTCTTTTTTAAAGCAGCTTTAACTATACCCTTTCTGTCAGTAATGTCTGAAAAACTTCTACCTTTAATCATTCCTGGATCAGGCAGCAAACAAGCAGCTCCTTTTCCTTTTTCAATTACGTGCTGGATATTCAGCACTCATATAGAAAAGGAAAAAAAAAAAGCAGCAGCATCTTGAGCCTATCATGTATTAAATGCAGCTCTTTGCTGCTGCATTAAAATAACACCAAGGATCTGGCTTCAGCCAACAAAAGCCAGAAATATAAAGTTAAAGCTGCAGTCCTCTTTTTTTATCTGTTCCATTGTGATAAGACGTTGTAGCACTCTTAGAACAGTGGGGCTTTTTCTGTGCCTTATGGGTGATGATATTTAGCTAAGAGATCCTGACCTTTCTGATTCTGAGACCCACGGCAAATCTTTTGCAGCATTTTATGGATGGGCTCTGCCTGGTGCTGTTCCTGTGTGGTGTTGCATGTACTGTTTTGCACAGCTAATTCAAGAAGGGATTGAGGCAACAGCAGACTGGTGCTTTGGCTGAGTTTGTCTTGAAGGTCCACATCTTGATGCAGGTCCACATCTTGATGAGGTTACTTAAAGAGGAAGATGGAATAGGCTGTCCAGGGTGGTGGCTGAGTCACCATCACTGGAGGTGTTCAAAAAAAGCATAGATGTGGCACTTCGGGATATGGTTTAGTAGGCATGGTGGTGTTGGCTGGATGGTTGGACTTGACGATCTTAGAGGTCTTTTCCAACCTATGATTCTATGATTCTATGACCTGAGTGGTCCTTAGTGGACACTTGCCCACAATAAAAGAAGGGATCACTTCAAGGGATGCCCAATCTTAAAATGCAAAGGAGATTGAAGGTCAGGTATGAACCAGAAAAGTCTTGAGGGATTCACCAGGAATATCACTGCAGTTGTTGGTCATCCTTAAAATAGTTCTCGGTGTCTTAGGCAATTTAAATCTGCACAAGGAGAGCATAGTTGACTTAATGGAGTTTTCTGGTCGTCTCTCCTCTTTGCTTGCATAAAACACCACTTGGGATATGCGTATGTATATTCCAGCTCCAGTGGAAAGCCTAGTCTGAAAGAAAGGGATCAGACTAGATAGATCTAACAGTGTTGGAGATATTAATTCCACAGCCCAATCCTCAGTGCCCCATGCTCACACGTTTTACCCTGGCGATTGTGAGTGGTGTGAGCTCACCAGTATGGTTGTTTCAGTGGTTCATGGGCAGAACTTCCCCATCCTGTTTATTACCTTGAAGACTTGGTCCGAGTTGTTGAATTGCTTGCAGACTGGGACCTGATTTGCACTTATTTAATCTCCAACCCTGGACACAGTTCACTGCAGTGTTTCAGTCTGAAACTACAGGGAAAGAAGAGGAAGAGAGACAAGTATTTTTCAGTTAGCACTGCACATGATGCTTCTGACACCACTGATTGTCCTGGTGGACCAAAAAGACCTCTTCCCACCGCCTAAGATTTCATATGTTTTGAGGAGTATGAAGCTAATATCCTGAAATGAGACAGTAGCACAGGTGGATTGGTGAATCCTTTTAGCAAAATGTAGAAAGATGGTCATGCCTGTGGGAAGGAATGAGAAAAACCCCAACCCGTGTTGAAGGGCCACAAGGTTATAATTTCAAGTGTGAATGTGTAAGAGATGAGGACTGCTTTGGGCTATTGAGGGTTTTGAATATTTTAGCATTTCATACAAGTCTGCCGTTAAGCCAGCCCTCAGTGGTGTTCATTGGCAGGGCTCAGCTGAACCCAGCTGAAGATCCAGTTTATTGTTTTGGATTTGGATGATGAGTCTGAGAAAGTAAGAAATTATATTCTCATTTTCAAAGAGGAGGCTGAGGAATTGATTCTGGATTTCGTGTATTGGTGTCAGTAAGACTACTTGCATAGGTGAGCAGCTGCCAGAGTTTCAGTTGATAATTTGGCCAAGGGAAACTAAATGTTAGTTGCATGGGAAGTCCATGATAGTGCTAGGAATTATATTCAGCATTTTTTGAGTCAATAGTACAGTACCATAGATCATATTTATTGTTTCTTCCAACAGAAGACCAACAAGTCATGGAAAATGCAGGGGAAATTCTGGAATGCATTAGAGAAGGGGAAAGGGGATGTATGCAGACTCTTGGCAGATACAGTTTACAGCAGTGTGTTACAGTCTTTTATAGGAAAAGAAAATGTAGAATCTGAAGAGAAACCCCTTGAAAGTTAAGTGTTTAGTAACAATTCTGATGACACCAAGGTGAAGAATCATTTACAGAGTTTCCCCTGTGATAGATGCTAGTTTAGTCTGCAATAGATAAAAACGAGGAGATAATGTCAATGGAGAAGAATGTTGTTGCAGGACAATGGTGTCCTGCTGCTACCCGAATGTCTAAGGCTAATCCAGGACATTTATTTTCCAAGCAGGCGCCATTGATCTGGAAGGATGTTTGCCATTGCTTTGTAGAGCAACCCTGCAGGTAATATACACAGATATAAGATCTTGTGGTGCTGAGTTAGAGTAGATCAACTAACTTCTGTGTTGACGTAGATCTAAAGAAATCTGGGATGAAGACTGTGATGTGACTGAAAAAAACAGGGTTTATTTCTGGTCTTGAGATGCTGCCACTTAGAACTAATGCAATCTAGGTTTCCTGTGTGGGTACAAAGGCCAGACTATAGCCAGATGTACCCCAACCTGATCAGAAGGGTGAAGCAAACCTGATCTGTTCAGGACCATTCTTCTACTGAACCTTTGTCAGTAAGAGCCAGAAGGCAAAAGATAAATATGAGGGTCTGAGGTTCAAAGGTTAGTTATTTTGCTTAAGGGAAAATGTACCTCCTGCAAGAACAGTTGAAGGTTAGTGTTCAATAGGTCACACTCTTTAACCTTTCTTCAGCGCTATTTGGTCGTTTGATATCCAAGCCACTTCTCTCTAAATGCAAAGCATGTTACGTACAATTTCCAGAGATACCAACCTGTATGCTAGAAATGCAACAGAAGAAAGATCAATGTGCCTTTAATGAACTTACTGGAGAAAGGTTTGTTTCAAGGTAAATTTATTGATGGTTTGTGAACAAGATCTGATCTCATCCTTCTTTCGTTTCACTCCTCTTCCCACCTGACTTGCACCTAGTAATGGTTGACATGAAAGGCAAGAGGCTGGGGCTGAGTAGGGGCCCCTGGCTGAACAGCTCGCCTCTCGTTCCTGCCAAATGTGTCCACCAGCACAGTCCAGTGCAGCATCGACTGAATCCAGAAAACTCCCCTTCCTGGGTGCTGCACTCACTTTCCCGGTCCTTCCATTTCAAGGCATTGATGTCCTGTTTGAACACTGTGCTGGGTGATGCCCCGGTCTGTCCACATCACAGCTTCGTTAGACTGGTGTGGTGAATATGCATGCGGACCTACACCGCTTTTAACGTGAAGACAACATAAAATGTGAACACACAGCCAAGAGTCTGCAGGCTGGCTTCCCCATGGGGGAGGAACAGTGGGAGGAATCGAGGTCTGTCCTGCTCTCAACTCTGCTCAGACCCATGGTTTCCAGTGTTGGCAGAGAAGTCCCCACAGTCCAGTGGGAATTTCATGAGTGCTCCTAGTTTTTAAGAGAGTTTTGCCCATGAGTGTTTGTGCTCATGCATGTGTTAGCAATGGAGCACTGATTCTGATGATAAAAGCCCCAAAAACCTAGAAAATAGTCGAGCATATCCTTGAGGGAAAAAACTAACTGGGACCATCTAATCTGGATGTCCTCAGCTGCTGGTAGTGATGGTGGGAATGGAAAATTCCCCTCACAGGATTTGTCCTCCAAAAAATATAAACAGGCTTGATCTTAAAAGAGGGAGATGTTCCCTCTCAGGACCTGTGCCAGCTTTGAGACCTGTACAGCCAACAGTGCAGGTAGGGGCTGAACTAAGGTGTTCGGGTTGAAACACAGCTGATGTTGGAGAGTGTTGAATTTTGCATGGCTCAGATCTTGTAGGTTTGCCCATATTTACCAAAGGGAAAGGAAATGTTGATTTGGCCAGTAATTCTACACGAACACTGTGCTCTAGTTGTTTTCAGCTTTCAGAGTGCTTCGTTAAACTTCATTGTGTTCCCCAGATGGAAATGACAGCTAATTTACAGGGATGGTTTGTGTCTGACCATGGAGCTATGGCCAGCCCCGCTCCCTTGTGCCGTGTGCTGGGATCAGAGCTGAGGAGTTGGGGTCAGATTTGCCCCTCAATCCACTAGTCTTGTCTGTGTAAGGGTTTCTCCCCCCGCCCCCCAGTTCTGCATTTTTAATATAAATAAAAAACTTGATCTCTGCCACTGGGAAACTGCATCCCATTTTTTTTCCTAACAGAAAAATGGGAATAGGTTTCCTTTAACTAGTGGAAGGGTCTAGACTCTAAAAAGGTTTTTATTATTGTGCGCCCGGGGTCCTTCGTTTTAGACATTTATCTTCTGGCGAACCAGTAGGGAACTAGAAAGGCAGTATTTTGCAACTCCTAGACCCCCAGCTCTGAATAATGACTCAAAGCTGAAATTGAAGCAGGTGCATCATCTTCTTCATTGTGTCACTTTTAGCACAGATGTTATACTTTATGGGCTTCCACTATCAAAACAGTTTGTGCAACGGACCCTAAAAAGGGTGATGCATCAATCAATCAGTCAAGCTTTATTGCTTCAACTTTTTTTACAGCAGGCTTATAAGCCATATTATAATACATGGTAAGAAACACAACAGAATACAAATGCGTTGTAGCACAGTACGATTTCTATGTATTTACTTCGAGGTCCGTAGTGGCACTCTTAGGATTACCCCAGAGCATCAGTCACTCCGAGCCGAATGCATCGCTGGTGTAACCTTGTCGATTCTGCCCTGCCAGGCTGGCTCGGAGGGACGGACTCAGCCAGCTGTGGTGGCTTGCACAGGCTCCTGGGGTAAGCCGCGCTCCGGCTGTGCTGGAGAACAGGAGGGGACACGGCGTTCAAAGAGGACTGAAAAACAGAATGGGGTGGCTGGGCAGGCAACCAAGTGGAGGGCTGGGTTTTCTGTGGGGGGGGCTGTGCCAGAACGGTGGAGTCTTCATCCATCAGTGGGATTTGGGATGTTTGGCCGGTGCCCCCTGCTCCTGAGCCCTGGGGTTTTAGCCCATATTAGGAGGTCCTCGTGTATAGCAGTTCTTCCTGGGAATTGCCAGAGTTCCCTTTGCTCTTTGCAGTTGTTTGGCTGCTTTAGTATGGACACATCTCATGGGCTTTCCATAAACATTATGTGTGGGCATTGGTTTTGTCATCAGGAAGGAAAATTTTATGTGCTTACATCAGACACACGCACAAATAAATCTTACCTTGAAACTATGTGCTGACATTTGTGCAACTTTCTCGTATCACTCAGTTCTTATGCAGTTTAGAAGAGTAACTTAGAAAAGGTGGATTAGGAAAAAAGATTAGTAGGGTGAGTCAGAAAAAAAGAATTTACCTCTTGAATCTAAAATTCTGTAGGTTATGTTATAAAATATGTGCAATACAGAATTTGATGCTTCGGATTCGTTTAAAAAGGACCGATATTTTAAGTAAGATTGTAATAAAAGTTGTTTGTAAATATGTAACCAGCATCTATTGTGTAAACCAGATGATTTTATAATACTTGTCCCCTCCCCAAATACTCATCTTGTTTGTATCAGCTCACAGAGTTTATTATAGTATTTGTAGTGGAAATCTCTAATTTGATATTTCTCTAGTGAGTTTAATGAGCCTGAAAAGTGACATTTAGAGCTAGTTTTCTCTTTGTGCTTTGAAAAATGAAATACAAGTAGTTATCTGTTAAATGAGATAATTACATTGCTACTTTGCTAAAGGCACATATTAGTGATTTTTAGCTTGTTTCACTTAATTAAAGCTTTACAAAATGTAGAGTGCCAAACCGTTAATAGACCTGTTGGAACAGTTACTGAGACCGTGAAATAAAACCAGTTGTTCTAAACAAGTCACAAAAGGAGATAGATGAAACGGCTGGCAACTCAGACATAAATTTAAGCCTTGGCTGCATTAGAGCAAATGTAATAATAGCAGCAAGTAACCAATATTTTTAATTTTACTGATCTTTCTGCAATAATTATAAGGAACTTTTAATGTCTGTAATTAGAACGTTAGAGATAGGGTGACTTAGACCAGTGCTGCACTGTGAAAAATTGGATACTTACCATAATTGAAAATTAATCACTTTTCATTACCAGGAAGGGATGCAGTTATTATTTTGAGTGGGCTGAGATACATCACATTAATTATGGGAAAACAAATTCACAGATTTGAAGTTAGCGACTTTGAGGCCAGTCTGTGCCAGAAGTATCTCAGCTGGCATAACGTACTGGGTGATGAAAATTGGTATGTGTTTGTTTGACTGGTAATTGCAGCCCAGAAGTTTGCTTTGCTAAAAGTTCTGGTCAGAGGATCACTGAATTTTATCAGTCATCCCTCCAGCGAACAAGCTTTGGGCATCGTTGTTTTAAACATCTGAATGGGCAGAAAAGCCAGATGTAATCTGAAATACATTCACACAGCTCTCCCAGAGCAGATTTGAGCAGCCAGGTAAGGAATAACCGATGGTGTTCGTTACATGGGCAGAAAATGGTGCAAGTGCTTTGCTGGAAATGTGAAGTGTTACCTGTTAACTGTTTCGTTTTGTAGGGGTGCAGAAGAGGGACCTTTCCCTGCTCACATAGTGGGAGTGTATGGAAAGCCAGCTCCTCATCCCGCATACACAGTGAAAGCTCTGGAGTTCAGGAAAATTTGGTCTTCCTGGCAGACAGGGCTCCACTAAGTAGAAGGCAAAAGCAGCCTGCAGAAGAGAACAGTCTGAAGTATAATATTCTGATAAAACGATTTATTTTGTGGACACTGCAGAAAATAGAGTCCAAGGAGGGAAGTCCCTTGTAATTGAGGGTGGTACCAGAAAAAGCATTTTTGAACTGGCAGTAATTTCATACGAAAATATACTTTGAAAAGCTAAGCTTTTCAGGTGAAAATGTGGATGAAAATTAATTTTTTTTTTCTGTTTTGAAGAAAAAGTTATCTTTTTTTTTTAACTAGCTCTGCTATTCTGCTGTATGTATTCACTGACACCAGATTTATGACTTCACCATCATGTGCGGCACCCTCAGCACCCTATAGTGCCTTTGCTTCTTAAAGGTGGCACATTATGCTCAAAAGATGATGTGAAAATGTCACCATCTTGCTCAACTATTCTTCTCCGTGTGCATCTGTCACCCATTCCAGCTGCTGAATGCAAGGGCAGCAGGCATACAAAGTCTGCTCCAAGCGTTACTTTGTATCTCGGCAATTGTCTTTTACCCAGTTATGAATTTCTGAGAAAACACCTAATTTTAGGAGCAATAAATGAGCTTAACTGAGAGAGATGCTGCCCTCCCCCTTGTCTCTAATAGCTTTGTTCTGGCTGCAGTAGAAAAGGTAAAATAGAAACATTGGCTGTCCCTGGGTTTCCATACGCACAGCTGTACTCTCCGGGCTATACACACCTTTCTTTCTCCCCTGCCATTAGGTTGAGCAAGGATGTGGCTGCTCATGACTGGGTGATTGATGTCAAATGTAGTAGCAACATTAAATTTGTCTGAAATGGACAAAGAAAAGCATTATTCACTGTAAAAATCTTGTCTCAAGTTCCCGTCTAGCCAGTGCTGTTCCTAAATTACGTTTGTATGAATTTTAAAATGGTTTTTAAAATTTCTTGGCCCAGGTTTGTTCCTAAGGTCACAAAATCAGAAAGCTGGGATCTGAGGCTTGTTAAAGCTGGTAGTGAAAAATGTGCCTGTAATACATCTTCATATTTGCAAATGTATTTTATTGCTGTCCATATCCTGTGAGAAAAATCCAATGTTCTTAAAAGACAAGCACTGCTTGTTATACAGACACTTATTAATGTTTATTAGAAACTCATCTCACTAACATCCATGGCTTTATTGGAAGTTCCTTAAGTAGCAAATCCAATTTCCTTTCTTATGCTTGTGCTTACTTAATTAACATCAAAAATTTAATGAGGCAAAACAAAGTTTGATATTCATTTTAATAAGTTATATAAAGTTAGCATAATCTCATTGAGGACATTCTTCGTTGCTCCACTGCATACACAAAGTGCCTTTGCAGCCGTTTATAGTTTTACATCGTATAGGTTAGATAACCTAGCAACTAATGAGACAACCGGTAGAAGAAAGGAATTAATTTTCAAATAAGCTCTTTACAGTCTGTGTTCTGGGGTTACAGGGTTTTGTGCTACATACTGGTACGTGCTTGGCAGGTAGCTGGAGATGCTTTGACGTAGAAAAGGGCTAGGACGTAATCCTGGGAGGAGATATTTTGCAGAAAAGCCTTCAGAAAGCCATCAAGGAGCCACGTGGTATAATGCTTATAATTCTTAAAAGGACATAAAGCAGGGATGTACAGCACTTTTCCGATTGCAACACTTTTTGTGTGTGCACGATCCCGCCTTGCAGTGAGTTCAGCCCAACACATGCACCAGCTGAAGCCTGCACCCACTCTGGCAACTGACTCTTACCAAAATATTTACCTGACAATGTGATGTCTGTTGACCTTAGAACAAGCGTTATCATATTGAAAAATAATGATTAAAAATACTGTACTACAGTAAAGCTATTATAAGCTGTAGTGTTTGTGCCATTACTGGGGAATATGGTATTGATTTTTTAATAAATTATGCCATAGCTTACATTTCTGCCTTAGGTTAACATTTAACACCACAAGCAGAAGAAAGGTACAGTATTATACTGGTATCAGAACAAGGTTTACCCGACCACAGACTTCAGCACATGCTTTCAAATCAAGAGTGGTGGGGTCTTGGTCACCTTCGTTTGCGATGGGCCCCTGGGCAGGGGATAATGACACGGAGGAGCAGCACCGTAACCTGAAGTTCGTTTGATTGCTGTGCTGCCCTGATATGCTTCCAGATGGTGGAGGGTTCAAAAGGAAGCTGCGACTGTTCCTTAGCCGTAAGATAACCTTACTCCAGTGGTGCTGAATATCAGCAAGAAATGTCTCAGAAGTAGTTTTATGGGAGAAAAAGTAAAAAGAAATCCAGCCTGAAAATTGTTGTGAGTAGATGTTTTTATATTGAAGTGAAACGTTTTCTCTGTGAAAGTGTTTAGATGAGGGTTTTCTTGATAACTTGTATTTTTCATATTTCTTTTTAATTTCAGAAGCAAATATCACTGTCATCAACTTTTTCACTCTACCTTCTTCCACAGAAGGGCAGTAAAATAAGAGAGAGATTGGAAGTGCTACACCATTCTTCTAGTGGCTAAATATAAACATCCATGTGAACCTTGAGCTGTATCACACGTATTCAGCTGGTAAATGGGAATTAAAACCAAGAGTCTTTGCTAGAAGGGCTTTCAGTGCAAACTAAAAAGCAGCTCTGTCTGTGTGTATCAATATTCAGCTCGGAGAGAGAAGGTGGGGAGGGACAGACATCTCTGCTTTGGATGGAGAGTCGCTGCTACTGTGTTGTAACCTTTATTCCCGAGACAAATATTTCAAAAGCTATTTTTGCCTCCCATTTTCCATCCAGTTAGCATCAAATGGCTCCTCTTTTGCTCGTCACTCGTAGGAGTCCTAGGCAATGTGATGTTTTCTAGAACGTTCTGAGAATGTTGCTCCTTTCCACAGATATGTCATCATCTGGGACAAAGGTGCTGTGAGTAAACACAGGTATGAAATTATTGGTTCAAAATGANAGAANAAATCTTTTGATGCACGTACTTGTGAATATGCTTTCCCTTTTTGTACATCCCAGAAAATTCAGGAGTGTAAATGCCATCACTGTGAGTTTTGTTACCTTTGCAGATACCCAGATTGGCAGCAGAAAGTTTGTAAATGCAGATCCCTGAGCCTCGGCTTCATTGCCTGAGGAGACCAGGACACCCATGGCAATAAACCCAAGTGTCCTAGAAGCAAAAATGCCTGAGAAGTTGAAGTTAGTGAGGAATGCACCCACCTACATTACGAGAACATGACTGCGGTGATCTTTTCGGAAAGTGGCTGAGCGAAGAAAGGCAACGAGCGATTCAGGAGAAGGTCACGTTTCCAGAAGAAGAAGAGCTAATGGGCAGAACGGAGATGGACTCACCAGCACCACAAGTGAAATCCTATTTCCTGTTACAAATATGTCTTATTAATGCTACACTGACAGGGGAATTAACTCTCCAGGAGAAGAGTTTCAGCTGCAAGATCAAAATCTGCAGTCACGAGTACATTTGCCTTGCTGAAACCTCCATTTGTGTATCATCTCTACATGCATGCTTAGAGACTGACGTGGAAATTTTGTTCCTTCAACGTAGGTATAAGATCAGACAATTTTTAGATACTTACCAAAATATCCTCTAAGTAAAAAATTTAAGAGTCCCCATTAGTATTAAACATTTCCTCTTCATGCTGTCAGTGCTGCCATAGAAAGAGAAATGTACCTCAGCTTGGCTCAAGCTTAAACTCCCTCTCTTCTTCTACTCTTTAAATAGCAGATTGTCAGCTTAAGAAACTTGTTGCTGCTGATGACTATGATTCATGACCCATCTAAAAGAACTGGGAACTTAATGGCTGTTTTTCATATCCTGATAACCGCATTGTACTCTAATCCCCTGGCTTCTAGTTGTAAATTCATTTAGATGTATTGTAGTGGTTGTTTCAGCTTTCAAGCCCCATGGGGCCTGGTTTTATATTCCTCCCAGTGCTAAACTTGGCTTCGGTGGAGCAGCTCCTGGCTTACACTTGTGGAAGAGCGGATCACGAGGCTGTTGGCTTTCATGAAGTCGAACAGCTGCAGCCAAAGTCAGGAATTTTCCCTTTAAGATACGTGAGCACTTGTGGAGCTGTGCTACTTTGCAATACCTGGCTGGAATATATGGGACATCACAATCTAAAACTAAAAATCATATTTTCAAATTCATATTAATTAAAAAGAGGCATCTGAAGCCAAATAAAAAATCGATGAACCCACTGGTCCTTCCTCAGTTAAGTAACATAATTTGTTCAATTTGTTTTATGTCTCTAAGTGAAGAACCTTTTACTCACTTTGATTCATGGACGGAGGTTAGAAAATGGTACAGCAGAAAGGAAATTAACATTTAACCTGCCCGCCTGCATATCCTAGCTGACATCTCAATGTGGCTGCAGCTGTGAGTAAATTCTCCCAATAAACCAGGCAGAGTAGCTATGATATTCATACGGCTACTTGTGCCTCAAGGAAAGCTGAGACTGTTTTGCAGCTATTACAGACCAAATTAGGAAAAATAGTCCAAATAGGATGTATTACTACCTGACTTATATCTAATTTTTTCAGTTAAAATTTAGGGGGACACATTGTTAACCAACACACAGCATTGCAGCTTCACAGACTTCAAGTCTGATAGTGCCTGTGAAAACTGCTAATCTGACAGCCCGGAGACTACAAACTCTTTTTTCAGAATACAGTTATTCAAGAAGAGGCATTGGTGAAGCAAAACAGTGGCATTAATCCATAGGAACATGCAAATTAAATTTGGACTCTGCTTATTAATCCCAGTTTAGGAACAGATCTATGTATAATCAGACCTCAGACCTTCTACATCCTCTTCCTTTCCTCCCCCCGAAACATGTCATAACATGACTGACTGCACCTTAGAGAGCCAATATGAAAAAATATCTCATATATATATATATATATGTACACACTGAATGTGATCGCATAGTATTTAGCGTATGTAATGATCAAGATTTTTCTTCAACAGATGGCACCTGGGAGACTCGGTATCAGAAAAAGAACTGCATCAATTGCTGAGAGGGTGGCTAATAATTTAAAATAAAAGCGCAGAATAAATTTTGACTTCGTCAGGAAGCTTGAGGGACCCTTCAGGACGTTTGTCAATCTTGCTAGCACTCCGTTATGTCCTGTCAAATGCGTCTGCACTGCAGGTGCTGTAAAGGTCAGCCCAAGACCAACAGACACATTTTACTTTTTGTTTTTAAGAAGAACGAAGAGGGATTGTGAGCCAAGCACTTTACAATGCAAAACAGAAAGCTGAATAAAAGTCACAAGTCCAGCTCCTTTCTGGCTAGCTGCAGGTTGCCATCCCACAACAGAAACTTACGGCTTTGAATTTTTCACTGTCGCGTTGGAGATACAGCTTTATTTCTTTATTTCTGGTCATCATTGCCATGGAAGAAACTGTAATATCACATATGCTAGATTCTGACGTCTCTAAGTGAAAAGGAGGGAGGTGACTGGTTATAAAAGAAGAAAGTTGGTGTTTACACTTAGCAATGTGCACCTGGAGTAATCAGCTGTGATGGGGAAAAAAGGCAGAAAAGGCCTGTAGCAGTTTAATGGGTGTTTTGAGAAAATACTATGTATTTTTTTCAAAGTTTGCCAGAGTGTGACTGTGTTTAATAAGCAGGATGATTATGGTCGATGCAGAAAATCTTTTTATATTCATGTTTCTGCCCCCTTTCAGGTAATAGTAGCCTAATCACAGAGTAACAAAGATAGGTTCACAAAATCTTATTTGCTTGTAAATTCAAAGCCTGACTGCCTGAGAAGGTGGGGAGGATACAGGAGCCCAATTCTTCTGCAGAGTGATTCTTAGAATGGGTGCAAGACGAGACAAGTATCTGCTGCATCCGCAAGCACGGATGCTGCCTACCTATTAAAACTCACAGCTACTTGAATATACCTGACTATCTGTATAATCTTGTGGTCTTCCCTGTCCGCCTTGGTTGTCCTGCTATGTTTTGTGCCATATTAACTGTGTGCTTTGGGAGATAAGGATCAAGAGCTTGCTCCTAGCCTCTAGCAGAGCAGTTTTGCATTACTCTGGCAGCATATGATGGCCTTAAAATTAGGACAACTGTCCCATTTAGGGACTCCCTGCGTGTCTTTGATGGAAAAGGTTGTGGTCAGCCCCCAGGGTTGTTATCTTTGGAAGCTGATTTCTCCTCCAGGCTGCTGGTTGAGCTCTTCAGGTGCTCATTTCCTCACCCACTGTTGGTCGGTGTGAGTTGGGTGAGCTGGAGATGCTTAAGAAGCAGAGCTTGGCTAGAAAAGTTACATTGACTGAAATGGGTTCAATCACGCGAGCAGGGCAGCTTGCAGATCTGCAGGGTGGTGGCTGTGGCAAGCAGGGTCACAAAGCGGGGACAGTTGTCTGTTGACCTGCTAGCTGGAGCCTAGGAGGATGCAGTTGGCGGTGTGAGGTATGGGGATATCTTAACTCAGTGCTGATGGCCGTAGGAAATAAAGAATACCGATGAGGCTTAAGGGTCCCTTTCCTGCGCTCTTCTGAGTGGAGAGAAGAGATTTTGTACCTTTTTGTACATTTTTAGGGTAGTGCTTGATAGACTGGGTGCAGAGTCTTAGCTGTGTTGATGGACCCAATTCCTACTGAAATACTTTGACGATGTAGAATGCAGAAAGCAAAAATAAGATAATGTCAAGATACAAGACAGTGGTGGCACCTTATACCGTACAAACACATTTCTGTTTCAAATGGGCTTTGGTTTTTTTCCTTTGTAACTGTTATTAGAACTAATTTCAAGACAGTAGCTTCCTATGCCTTTTTCAGAGAGACGTGGAGTAAAGTACCTGTCTCCATACTTTGCAGAAAAGGAAAAAAGAGAACTACAGAATGGAGAATAATGGTGTTTGAACCAAAAGGAAAAATGTTGCGTATGTGCCGTTAGATCCAGGTTTTTTGTTTGCACTTCATTTGATTATGAGTATTTTCAGCCATCTAACGCATTAATACTTCTCTGTAGGGAGGGGTATGGTTCATAGCCTTTTCAAAGCAGCACTAATGAATGCCTTTAACTTAATAAAATGATCATTTGCCAACTACTTACCATAATGTGAACTAGGTGCTTTCAGTCCAGAGATTAAAAGGAGTTTTCTTTGTAAATGCACTATGGTTGCTATTACTTCATAAGTCATATGCAGATATATGGTATGTTCATTGGTTATTGTTTTTGAAATCTCGGGATGTCATAAAATAGGTTGGAAGGAGTTGTTAGGTCTATATTGTTTCAGTAATATATGGATTATCACTCTCTAAATACGCAATGACATAAAAGGCAATAATGCCTTTTATGGATCCCATGTGGCCTATTACACTAATGATCCATGAATAATGGGGTCACGGGATGAGTTTTGAACAGTGCCTTTCTTTGTTGGTTGTTTTTCTCATTTATTTACCCAGGAAAATTCAGCTTTAAGTATCTGCTTTTCAGCATGGTCCTACCATTTACCAAGTTTTCATGTGGGTTAATGGATGCCAAAGAGGTCAAGTGACTTCCCAAAGGTTACACAATGAGTCACAGAATTTGCTGAGAATAAAATACGAGAACCTCCTAGTTTTCTGTCTTTTGCTCTGACTGGTATTAAAGCAGAGAGATTTTGGATCAGCCTGAGCTCTGCTAAATCCCTGCACTGCTGCTTTGAGGAGGCATCAAAGCTTGGTGGTCACCAGAGAAATCTGAAGCTCCTGAAGCAACATTTCTCGTATTTCTCACTGAAACAACCAGAAAGAGCAGAAGCACTGCAATGCAAACAGGCTGCTTTGATCCTTGCAACATAGATTCTCTCTTGAAAAAGAATTAAACAACACAGAGTGAAATAAACACATGGGACCCCAGAAATACAGTTAACCTAATCCTCATCCAACACAACAAAAGTGTTTGTTTAGAACTAATTCTATTTCCTATCTTGCTGCAATGGTGTCCCTTTCACTTCACATGGAAAGACACCACATTATTCCCCTTGCTCAGTGAGGATGGTTTACCTCCTTCCAAAATGAACCTTGGCACTGCTCCTCCAAGCCCTGTAGACATGGAGGCTCAGTCAGGGGGCAACTGCGCTCTGATGCAGAAGGGAGGTGCATCCTGCAGAACATCACCCCTGTTCTGGAGGCATAGGTGGAGATGACAAGCACAAGCCCAGTACCATCACCCTTGCTCTGGCCTTCTACCTTCTTCTCAAGTTCCTGCTAGGAAGAGAAGGGCTCCCGTGTCGAGCTGAGCTTGGGCACTGAGCAGTTACATACCCCCAGGCACATCCCTTACCTGGCTGTGCCTGTGTTAGCTCGGCTGCAAAAATGAGATAGCTCTTGCTATTTGCCTGTCTCTCCTGATTTTGTGTGTATACAGAGCTCTGCAGCTCCAAAGGGTTCATTATTACTCTTATTACTACCTACTGAATATTATTTTATGCATTTAATATAGTATAAAGCAATTACAGATTGTAAGGTACTCCGGAAATACAGAAAGATCTGCCTGGACTAATAATCTGATTTTGAAACTTTGTTGCTAAAAGAGTTCAAGGTAAAATTGTAGTACAACATGTCAGCTTTTAATGAAATGACTCCCATTACTTGTAGTATAAATGGAAAAAACCTACGTAACAGAAGGAAAATTTTCATTTCATTAGCAAATAATTCATACTGGAATATAGTTGTCAAATTCTAATTCACCAAGCAGTATTCAGCAATGAACTGAAAATGTTTCTAGCACGTGTGCTTCCATATTTGTACACCTCTGAGCTGGGAATTGTATCAGTTATTTATCTGAAAATACATCCGGTAAACGCTGTTGCTTATAGGTGTAGAAATGTTACAGAATAGTACTGAGAAATCAGACAATACATCTCTGATCCGACTGTGTTTCGATGCTGCTGATCTCTGGTGCTGCCTGGGGGTGGCTGGAACATATTCACACCAAGGGGCTGAGGCCACAGAGCGTGTTTTAGGTGTTTCAGATTAGAAGGAGGTCGCAACTAATTAGTTAATGCTGCTCGTGATTCCTTAAGCTGTGCGTACGCTGTGTGAATACTCTGTTTTTTGTGTTGTTTTGCCTCGTCTCTGAATGAGCCGATGCTGTTGCTCTCACTGTAATAGCTGAGTGCCTGCAACCATCTTACTTAAAAATAGATTTAAGACCTGCACTGTGGAGGCGAAGTCACACAGCGGCTTGCTGACAGCCCGTTGCACACGCTGATCAAGGCGCTGGCTTTAGAACAGTTTGGCTTATAATTATATCTTTACAGCTAACTGGGCTACCCAAATGATTTTCTTCTCTCCCCCTCCCCAAGCCTACTGACCTGTGGCTAATGAGATTTGTGCTTCGATTAGTTGTAGAACATAAATTAACTAATCAATGAGAATGGATTCACATCCTTTCTTGTAAAAGAGCTCTGCTGCAGTGATTTGTATTTAATATTCAAATCAATTTCAAATTCTCAGGATGATTCTGCTAATATGGCAGGCTGGGACTCGCAGCATCTGTATCCTTGCCACAGACTGTAAATATGGGATGCTTACGGAATCGCTCACTGACCTCCAAAGCCTTCTCTGGTCTCATTGATTTACTATTTCACTTAACAGTGATGATGAGAAGCTTAGAGGCTGGCAATGAAGCTAGGAAAGTCATGTGAGAGAGCATTTTCCCTTTTCTTACAAGAGTTTTAAGACTAAGCATAAGTCGTAGGACTTTGAAAAATGCTGTTTGTTACTAATATGAAAATTTCGGGTCAATTTTATGTTCCAACTCAAATTTCACCTATTCTGGAGATGACGGTAAAATATGGCCATTACCAAAAAGCAGTTTTCTAAGGCTGAGGTTCTTTCATTTGCTTTCAAGGTAGAGAGAACTTTATCTTTTGCCTTGCTGTAATTGTCTCATCTGTACAATTAACCAGCATCTTGGCATAAAATGTGAAAATTTGTACAGTGTTCAAAGCATCTGTGGCCTTTATGGTACAAGTTCTGTTAGTACTGAAGCCACAGAAAATTAAATGTTCCCCAAAGAACTTCCAGATGTGTTTTATTCTAATAGGGTCATTATACAGTAAATTAAAAAGCAGGGTAAATGGAACTGTAAAATTTAAATTACTCTAAAACCACATCTCTTTGCTTTGAACATTCATTTGTGGGGTTGCATTTGCAATAAATGTGAATTAGGCAGCTGCAATAACTGTTAATCATATATTTATAAAATAGTAATGAGGAAATGAATAGCAGAGTAAGACAGCTGCACATTTCTCTAATAGTATGTCAACTGTGAACATAATAAGATGTAGAAAATTGTTTGGTGCTATGCTGATAATGCAGCCGAATGTAAGAGATCACTTCAACCTCTTAACTTTACAGGAAATTATATATAAAATCCATAAAAAGCCATAATAATACATTAGGCCTCTGAATTGTAGTCAATGTTTTTCTTTGCTTTGATTTTTCTGAAATGGGCCATACTTTTCCCAAAGTAATCTGCCAAAGATCACTGAGGCTTTTGTTTCAGGCTGCACTTTATTCACCATCTTGCAATTTTATTTAAAAGACAGTGCTTCTAAAAGCCCAAAGTGATCTAACTTCCCAGCTCCAGGAGAGCTACAGGAGCTCCCACCTCCCTCTCCTTGCAGAGCGTTGCCAGGTTTCGAGCATCCCACCTCTGAGCCCCAGTGGTGTTAGCACTGCTGAAACTAGTGATTCAGTTCAGAACCCCACACGAGGCAAAGCTAAAGGTGGAATTAAAATTTCATATATATGTATCTACGTTCATGTACTTGGCCCAGTCTTGTTCAACTTCTTCATCAATGACCTGGATGAAGAGTTAGAATGTACCCTCAGCAAGTTTGCTGATGACACAAAACTGGGAGGAGTGGTAGATACACCGG
>Ga0065711_1038824_pt1 | contig 18371 bp, 10 predicted proteins | sample Hoacrofraction12_FD_59098 | JGI IMG/M metagenome (GOLD analysis project Ga0065711, IMG submission 59098) | Hoatzin crop microbial communities from Cojedes, Venezuela - Epithelial fraction 12 v2 (version 2) | ecosystem: Host-associated > Birds > Digestive system > Esophagus > Crop | place...
CACCACTCCTCCCAGTTTTGTGTCATCAGCAAACTTGCTGAGGGTACACTCTAACTCTTCATCCAGGTCATTGATGAAGAAGTTGAACAAGACTGGGCCGAGTACTGACCCCTGAGGGACATCACTAGTTACAGGTCTCCAACTAGACTCAGCGCCACTGATGACAACCCTCTGCGCTCTGCCATTCAGCCAGTTCTCAATCCACCTCACTGACCACTTTTCTAGCCCACACTTCCTGATCTTCCCTGTGAGGATGTTATGAGAGACAGTGTCAAAAGCCTTGCTGAAGTCTAGGTAGACAACATCCACTAGTCTCCCCTCATCTACCCAGCCAGTCATGTCATCGTAGAAAGCTATCAGATTGGTGAAGCGTGATTTGTCATTGGTGGATTCATGTTGACTACTCCTGATAGCCTTCTTTTCCTGCACTTGCTTGATGAAGGTGTCCAGAATGAGTTGCTCCATCATCTTTCCTAGGATGGAAGTGAGGCTGACCATCCTGTAGTTCCCTGGGTCCTCCTTCTTGCCCTTTTTGAAGATTGGAGTGACATTGGCTTTTCTCCAATCCTCAGGCACCTCTCCTGTCCTCTAGGACCTTTCAAAGATGATGGAGAGTGGCTCAGCAATGACATCCACCAGCTCCCTCAGCACTCGTGGGTGCATTCCCATGGATTTGTGGGCATCCACATTGCTTAAATGATCTCTCACACAGTCCTCCTCGACCAAGGGAAGGTCATCCTTTCTGCAGGCTTGCTCTCTTACCTCCAGGGCCTGAGATTCCCAAGGACCGGCCTTAGCACTGAAGACTGAAGCAGAGAAAGCATTCAGTAACTCTGCCTTCTCTGCGTCCTCCATCACCAGGTCACCCACCTTGTTCGTCAGCGGCTCCACACTGTCCATAGTCTTCCGTTTGCTGCTGATGTACTTGAAGAAGCCCTTGTTGTTGTCCTTGACATCCTTTGCCAGATTCAATTCCAGGTGGACCTTCGCCTTCCTTGTTGCATCCCTGCATGCTCTGACAGCATTCCTGTACTCCTCCCAAGTGGCCTGTCCCTCTTTCCACGTTCCATAGACCTTTCTCTTCCGTCTGAGTTCTGCTAGAAGCTCCTTGCTCATCCATGTGGGTCTCCTGCCTCCGTTGCTAGATTTCTTGCTCAGGGGGATGCACCAATCCTGAGTATGGAGGAAGTGACATTTAAACAGCAACCAGCTCTCTTGGACCCCCCTACCTTCTAGAGCCCTGACCCACGGGATTCCTCCACATAGGTCCTTGAAGAGGCCGAAGTTAGCTCTCCTGAAGTCCAAGGTTTTGATCCTACTTATCACCCTGCTTCCTCCACACAGGATCCTGAAGTTTACCATCTCATGGTCACTGCAGCCAAGACAGCCCCCAACCTTCACATCCTCAACCAGTCCCACTTTGTTCGTTAGTGCAAGGTTCAGCAGATCCTCGTTGGCTCCTCCACCACTTGCATCAGAAAGTTATCATCGATGCTCTGCAGGAACCTCCTGGACTGCATGTGCCTGGCTGTGTGGTCTTCCCAGCTGATGTCAGGGTGGTTGAAGTCCCCCATGAGAACCAGGGCCTGTGACTGTCAGGGTACTTTCAGCTGCTTGTAGAAGGCCTCATCAACTTCCTCCTCCTGGTCAGGTGGCCTGTAGTGCACACCCACAACAATGTCACCCATATGAGCCTATCCCTTAATTCTAACCCAGAAGCTCTCGACTTGTTCTTCATCTGCCCCCAGGCAGAACTCAATACATTCCAGTTGCTCCTTCACATACAGAGCAACTCCACCACCTCGCCTTGGTTGGCCTGTCTTTCCTAAAGAGTCTGTAGCCATCCATGACAGCATTCCAGTCATGCGAGCTGTCCCACCATGTCTCTGTAATTGCAATGAGATCGTGGCCCTGCGACTGCACACAGACCTCTAATTCTCCCTGCTTCTTCATTTTGAAGTTGTGTATTTTAAATTGGGGAAAGGGCCCTATGCCATCCACATAAGATTTCCAATTGATTGTAAAGTAATTGAAATCCCATTCAAACAGCAGACCATATAGCGCTGGAGCCTATTTACATACACTCAAGTGCGGTATCTATCCCAAGTGCTGTATATAGATTTCAGTTTCTTTAATTGCTCATAGTATGAATGATTAATTTGAGGGACAATCTCTGCTAGGCTAAAAGTAGGACCTGCTTCTTATCATCGTGTGCTGTTTTAATGGAAAGTGAAATCTGGGATTTGAATGACTTTACAGTCAGCAAGACAGTCTTGCTTGTAACAGCTGAAGAATTTCAAACAGAGCAAGGAGAAAAGAATACGAACCTGAGCAGGGGATGCGAGCCTCTTGCCAGCTGATTTTAGCAACACCAAGCACCTCATAAATGCAACAGCTTTCCTTAGTGTGCGAGTCAAGGGGCTGGTGACGCATTTGTTCAGTACCGATCGTCAGCGCCCTTTTGTGTTCACTGGCTGCTTTTGGTGGGGAGGAACATTTCCATTTGATTCATCTGTGCTTAAGCTGTCTCTTAACCAGGTGGCACGAAGTCGTGGAGTGCCTGCAGAGCTTAGGAGCGTGCTGGTGCTTCAGGGCTCTGGCAAGCCGGGTTTGCTCACTGGCGTAGTTGCCGTAGCACCACTGGCTTCAGTAGGACTGGGCTGGAGAGTAAGTGGCCCCTCACTTGGCTGCTCACCACAGCCATTGTGACTGCTTTTGCTGTTACAGAATAAAAGAGATTTTTTTTCCACGGTTGCAGTACAGCCAGGCTTTAATGTTCTCACTGATTACCGCTGACCCAAAAAGTCTGCCTAGCATGCCTTTTATATAGAGTATATGTCAGTGAAGCTTAAAGTCTCTTCTCCTCCCCTAGGCTTCACTCTGCAGTCGTGTCTTTCAGACAGCTGAAATGCCATACCTCATTCATTGGGCTTTGAGAGGAACTGCTTGATCTAATCATGTCTGAATATTTTAAAAGGTTTTTGATAAGGGAAGGCTAGAAATATGCTTTAAAAATGTCTGCATCCCTGAAAAGTGTGGGCATATAATTTAAAACTCTCCCTCTGCTCGCTCCCAGATTTGTCACTACCAAAGTATCTCCTGTTTCTTGTTGCAATCTTAAAACCCTGCCATAGTGGTCCCTGTGTCTCTGGTGTCCTTTATGGTTTTATTTGGATTTTTAAATCTGAGTTGCAGCATTTGGAAGCCATGGTGACAAAGACTGTACCAGTCAATGGAACAAAGAGTTCCACCATCACTCCTGCAAATCTTTTCCATTAGCTGATGTACTACTGTAATATGGAGCGTGCTTTGTGTATCTGTCACAGTTATGCTGTTGCTAAATAACAAGTTTGGGGAGTTTTCTCTAGAGGGCAATTTAAATGAAGGTGCTGATGTTTCTGTCCTTCTGCACTGAGTATCTGAACTACTGACACAAAACGTGGCCTTCGCTGTGTTAATCGGCTGCTTTCATGTGGTCCATTATTAAGCTAGATATTCCCAGTATAAAATTCCTTATAGCTGCGTAATTCCTGAAAATAAACAGGGTGAGAAATCTTACTCTCAGACTTATGCCACAACTATACTGCAAAACAGATCCTGTCTGAGATGAAGGTGGGCCTGAGCTGTTTTTGGTGCTTTTCCACTGTTTACTTATGGAGTGCTTTGGTCTATGGAAGTCACCTATGTAATATTATAGCAAAGGTATAGTTCCATCTAGTTCTGCTCAACTGCACGTGCTATAACATGCAACAAAGCATTACTGCTGCAAATGAAAGTAGCTGGGTAGTATTTGAGCCTAGTGTGACAGGTTAGGATGCCAGCAGTGGAAGTGAAGTAAGGAAAGAGTATGAAACCTGGGGTGCTCCCCAAGGGGAATAAAAAGAGGTGGGTCCCGGTGCAGGCATATAAATGGAACGTAATCCTATAGCTGGAACTGAGCTTCAGCAGAAATTTCATGTGTGCAGGCAGCTGCTGCCGGTCAGAAGGGTAGGACGTCTAGAGGCCTTTTGAAATGTGCTTAGTAAAAATTCATGTCCTTGACTCTGCTGAGAAGGGCAATGATTACAGGAGTGAAAAAAGTGGACTAGCTACACTACACACATCAGTGTCTTGGGGAATGGAGATACTTGCTTTTTATTGCTTCTTCTAGAGAGAGGGTGGTATCAGATTATTATTATCCTCCTGTTACTCTCTAAATCAGCAGTTTACCAGAGGAGTATACAGGCTTTTCTCCGAACGGATTTTAAGGGGAAAAATGCCAAACATTTCCTGTCAATAAAAACCTGCATTCAGAGAGAACGCTTCAAAAACAAAGTTAAATATCTAGACTGATAAGATATAGGCTTAAACAAGTTCTCCTCAAATCTCTATACATACACTTTTTCTATATTTTTGTATCCCCTGTTTAAGCAAATAGAACATAGTAGTTGTGGGGGGTTTTTTTGTCTGTTGCAGAACCTCTCTTGGAGGGTAATGCCACCCAGTGAGAGGGAGAAAGAAATAGTGAGAGACTATTTAATACATCTCCAGCTTCTCATCCATAGTGGAGAAGAGCCAGCTTCACTGGGGCAACCTGAATCACTAGCAGTATTGGTGAAAGCTATTGCAGAGCTTGTAGCGATGTGGCAAGATGCCACCATCCCTGTTAAGAAGCAGGAGATATGGATTCTATTCCGTGCCTGACTAGTAGATGGCAAGCTCTGTGGTGGCAAGCAGCCTGGTTCACTTCTTTGTATCTCTACTTTTCATGGGTGTTTAGATTATGAAACTCTTAGGCAAGGGGTAGTCTTTTCATAAATATTGGCTAATACCTGGGTCAAAGGGGCCCTGATGTTAATGTGAAGTTTAGGCACTTAATGTGAATCAAAATAAGTAGGCAGTGAAGGCTATTTAAGCTACTTATCAATCAAAGAAGCACTTGTTTGAATCAGTAATGTACCCATTCGTCTTGACTAGGCACATTCATGTTTATAGTCAGAAATCAGAGCAGAGGCAGCCAAGGATTTTAATAAATAATTGATAGTGCATACTTGCTGTGGTCGTGCTCTCAAAGGAAAGTGAAGATTGAGGGAGAATGCATGCAGAATATTTGAAAGAGAATAGATAAGATAGAAAATGTCATCCTGGCTTCACATTAATATAGCTGCTACAACACATTTGATGCTCGTTTTCCTCAGCACTGGCTCTCCACAATACTTTCTCCTCAAAATAATAATAATAGAGGAAAAAAGGAACCTGATCTGCCAGTTTCTGAGCCAGGTTATGTATAAGCTTTCTGGCTTGCTACCTGTGCAGTTCTGTATGTTTCTCTGTTGAAAAAAAAAGAAACACTGTCCTGGGAGGTTTGTATGTTCCCCCCCCCCCTTTCCAATGTGGCCAGTTGTTAAAATAGTATATTTTAGGCCTGATCCTAGTGGCAGCGGGATTCTATGTATGAGTACTCTGCCCTGTCTTCAGGAACATGGCTGAATGTTATTTGCCTGAGGTGTTCAGCTGGTGATGACTCCAGATACATATACGTGTTGCATCTCTTCTTTGCGTTGGTGGGGGACAATAATGGATATTTAGAACAGTCTCTCCGATTATGCAAAATCATCCTTCTGAGGTAAAGTTAGCGGTGAAATTAATGTCTGCAGCTTGAAAACAGGGCAAGGAATGGGTTCACCAGTGCTGAATCAGGCTTTGAACTTTTTGTCCAGCATAATAGTTCATCAAAAGCATCTTTAGAGAACCTGCTAAATATTTCTAAAGAGAATAAAGATGGAATCTGAATCATGTTCACCTGGTCAGCCATTGCTGGTCAGGGCTTGATAGCCGTGGATGTGACGTGCTGAGAGAGGGAAACAGAAATGTGTGGGAAGCGAGTCAGAATCATCAAAATGCCCAGAGGGAATCAGAGCTTCTCCAGATGACCTAGCCCCCATGAACCTTAATAAAGTTGAGCTTTAAACTGCCTTACAGCTTCTCTCTTGAAAAAAAACCCCTAACAACCAACCAGAAAAGTTACATGAAATCATTTTGAATGATGGTTTCATTATTCAGTTCCGGTGGATAAACTTCCTCTGGGTTTAATTTGAAGTGCAGATTTCTACTATATGGAAGTCAAGACCCTGGCTAGAGTCTCTCCCTTTAGGTGGCCTTAGGAATTAATTCTCTTTGCTGGCTCTCTAGTGTGCTCTTCTGAATTACTTCTTTCATTTCTTTCCTTAAGCTCCAGCTTTTGTTGTGGTTGTGTTTGTTTTCCTGCATCTTTTAATGCAGATGCCAAACTCCTCTTCCTTATGTCTGAATGTGGAGTCGGTTGCTGCAGACCCTTTGGTACCTGTGTGAGTTCCTGCTCCCTTTGGTGTTCACAAGTCTTTGGTTTCTCTCTCCTTTTGTAATTTTGCAGGGTTGGCTGAGGGAAAGCAAGCGGAGAGTGTGTATGGTCAAGAGGGAGGGGAAGGAGCCAAGCAGAAAGCTGACTGCAGAAAACGACTTGCCCTCTCCAGTCGGTTTGCCAGCCCCTCTGTGAGTTAGATAAGAGAATGGGAGTAGTGCAAGGTGCTCCAGGGTCTCACGTGTGAATAAGACATCCCTTTGATGCTTTTCATACCCTGTGATGGAAGAAGATTGGTGGTAATGGTGTTCAGGCAGTGGGTCTTCATGCACCCCTTAGCCTTCCATTAAAGTAAGAGGGATTCCTCTTCTGAGGAGTGTTTGGGATCCTTCAGTTTATGTGCTGCCTTTTAATGAGGGAGTATTGGAAAGCACCGTCTGCGACGACACATCAGAGTGCAGCGTGTCCCACAGCTTGTGTGTATGTAACTGTGTCATGCAATATGCAGAAAATTCGAAGTGCCAGACTCGTGAGCTACACTGGAAGAACATTTCTCTGCTTTGCACTGAAGGATGCATGAATGAACTAACAAATAAGTAAATACATCTGAGGAAGGAGGAGGAGGAGGGGGAAAGTCCAGTCCACGGCTTCATAAACTTCAGTGCCATGTTAACCAGTTTTGCTCCTATAGCAGACCTGCTATGCTATCACAGTGCTTTAATGTTTAATTCACTTTGATTTGCACTACAGATATATCAAGTGTTTCTGCAGGCAACCCGAGGCATCTAAGGAGCACTGTTGGGAATAAAACTCTAGAAAGACCTTCAGAGAAATTAGAGAAGGGGCACTTTATTGGTTTTTATTCCAGTCCTGCAGTTCTGCTCTGTGGCTCTGTTTTTTCCCCTCTGTTTAAATGAGTGTGCAGGGCAGATTGATTTTAATATTGTGTCCTCATTTCTGTATGTGACCTGAGGAGGCTGTCTATAGCAAGATTAGAAAAACAAGCAAATGTTTAATTTTGTGAGGGGGAGGGGAAAGGATTCGAAGGCCCTGCTGGTGTTAGAGGCATGACTGCTGCAAAATAGATGTATTGAAATCTGCTCATCAGGAAAAAGAGTCTTGATCAACCCTCATGTTCCTGCTGCCTTCAGGCATCCAGGTCATGTGCGTTTCATGAGGAATCATCAGGAAAAACTGTCAACCATTAACTCTTATATTAATGTCCTGTCAAATAGGTGGTCAAATATGGATGAATTGTGCCCCAGAGACCCTGCAGACTCTCTCCAGCGCTGCTTCAGGGACGCTGCCAATGGGTTAAGTCCCTTCTGCATCGCTGCGACAGTGTGAAGGGTGTGAGTGATGCCAGAGAGAGGTGCCGGGGAGCTCTGTGCAATTTGATGTGCTACCTGTGCAGAGTACAAATGCTCAGTTCTCTTCTGAGGGCACGGTGTGATGGGAGGGGTAAGGGCCAAAGCAGCCTCGGTGTCACCACCTCCCGAAGGGATATGGTGAGGTTTCTGAGCACGCCGGGTAGGATTGAAAAGCGTGAATGGGTGTGATGAAAAGACCATATTGCAACAGTCATTTAGCCCAAGATACAGCGTTCTGCAGGGGATGTGTCCAAGAGCTTTGTTTTGTGCTTCACCAGACTTGTTCAGCCCACACCTCGCTTCTGGGCCATCACGACACTGGGGAACGGTTGTGAATTGGAAGCAGAGGGTGATGGCCAGCAGCCCTCTGTGAACATGGGCGCACCACGGAGCCAGGGAGCCAGCCGGACATCACACCTGGAAGGGGGAGGCGGTGCCCCTTGGAGCTGACAGCGAGGAGGGGAGGCTGTGCCCACCACCTCACCTGGAGACCTCTCTCTGCTCCTGTTGGCTCAGGGGCGCCAGAATGGCAGCCCCAGGAACAGCTTCGGGTCTCACGTGCGTCACGGGATGTGGTCAGCTGAAAACCCTTGTGCCACAGGAGCAGAATCAGAAAATCCTGCAGTGTAGGAAGCGAAATGAAGGCCCAGTAGCGGTCTGCAGAATTACTGTAATTCACCCTAGTTTTCTTCCAGGCTTTCTACACAGTTATCATGGTGGTGCTGGCAGACTGCGGAAGTACATGTGCAAATAGCTAAGTTGTAATTTGCAAGTGCAATTAGCTGGTTTTGTGAGTGCAATCACAGTAATTGCAGGAGCCTAACTTATATGCTTCACTGTTTTTCATCTTCAGAGCAAAGAGTAATTAAACATTAATAATAACATTAACAGCAAAATTAACATATATATATTTGAGACCATGAATTATTTGCTTTACTGCAAGTAACATAAGTGTGAGGGGGACAAAGCACATGTTGAACAAAAAGAAGCTTGCTGCAGTTTTTTGGACTCGCCCGCCACAGCTGCTTCATCGCCATGCTGGTGTCATAGCAGTAGCAGCAGACAGATTTAGGCATGACTGCGTGAGGATTAGGGCTCTTTGTAATGAAATCTAGAGAGCGCATGCTGTAAGATGGCACGTAATGCGGGAAGTCATTCTCAGATTCCTATTGCAAACAACACTGCATAAATGCATGTGGCGCTTTACAAACACTGGAGGAAAGACAGCCCTATTCCAGGTAGTTTACCAGCACCGGGACGACAGTTTGGCCATGAAATGGTGCAAAGACACCAGGCCAAATCTGGCAGATGCAGGAAGGCTTCAAAGGGAAAATAAGTTCTGCGGAGATTTAGGGCATTAGGTAAAAAGGAAACTGGAAGCTGTTCCAAGTGTCGTGGGTGGTATAGAAAAGGCACAGAGCTTAGAGTGGGAGAACACTACAGCTGTAATAACTGAACTCAAATGTCTATTTTTGTTCACAAGCACAGGAAGTTGCATTTTAATTTCTTATTTTGCCATATGATGGATGCATGCAATACAGTATGAGGATGTTGGCTGTTTCTGGATGGCTTTCTGCTCTTTGCTTTTCTGCACCGCAGCTCTGTCAGTCTGTTGTTGTTCTGAACAGTGTGAGGAGTGAGCTATTGGCCAGGAACAACATCTTCTTTTCTTCAGATAAGCAGAGGTGAAACTTGACTCACTAATAGCACTGATGGTCTATTAGCCCCTTATCTACGTCAGGCATAAACCAGCTGTTTATTACAACCTTCCATCCATGTTTTTAAACCTGGAGATTTAGTTTTCATCTGACCAGTGGCCACCTTTGCAGCTTTCAGGTTGTCTGTCCTCTTTAATTAGCCCTTTCTGTTTGTAGTCTGTCATTTACTTAGTTTCTGCAAAACAAAGTCAACATCGATCAGGACTAACTGTACCCGTCACTGAGGATTTCAAGAGGTACAAATGATGCATAGATTTTCTAATAGCTAAAGAAAGAAAAAATAATAAAACTCTGAGCTTGAAATGTAGAATGAAACTGCAGAGGAAAGAGACAGAGGCATAGAAATAGAATTCCTTAATACCATGCTATCATGGTTGAAGAAGCTGTCATGACTCAATCACAGGCTGAGATGGCTGCTTTATCAGGCATGAACCTCCATTTATCCTCCTTTCTGTGAAAATACATGAAAAATGACTCCTTGTTACTCCTAGGTGGGCTGGCATGCTACTGAGATCAAGCACTGCTGACAGACCGAAGTACAGGGGCTGTTGCCTGGCTGGCTTTTATGAGTTGCTGGAAATACTTGTCCAGATCCTACTGCTCAACACTTTAGGTCACTGTTGGGTGCAAAGAAAGCAATGTAGAATATGGAGAGAGGGATAGTGCAATGAGGCAATATTGGGGAAAAGATAGCTTATGTCTGCTCTTGTATTTGCATACCCTGACAAAAGCCCTACTTCTAATGAAAAGCTCCTTGTAAGCGCATGTGTCTGGTAGACCTTAGATAAGCCAAACTGGAGAGCAAAGGGAGAGAGATGAAGCACGTTGCACTATCTGCAGACGTAGGTAGGGAGGCAAGGCTCGTACCAGAAGGATCACCTTTGAAAGCCTTTCACGGTCTGGGATTTTGTACTTGTCTTTGTGTATTTAATTGGCAGATGCTTGCTCTTTTACTTAGAGACATAGACTACCAGAGGAAATGGCCCCCACTAATTGAGCTAAAGGTGGATTTTTTCTTCTCTTTGAACAAGTACTGGGAGGGAGGTGAAATGCAAGAGCCCTGTGGCTGTGGGCAAAACTCAGCTGAGACCTCTGCATTTTGGACAGCTGGTTTCTCCTGCAATTAGAGGCATTTTGATTGTAGGTTTACAGTTCCTATGTAAGTAATGCTTATCTCTTGTTTAGCCAATGCTCCAGCTGAGCCAGCAATCTGATATTTGTTGGTAGCTTATGGGAGGCCTAGGGCAAAACAAGAGCAAGGAGGGGAGTAACCCACCCACCTTCCCCCCCATTCTGCGGACAGCAAAGCTGCTGAAAAGGGTGAGGAAGGACAGGAGGCTTGTTTTGCTTTCCCATGTTGCGCAATTTGTAGCATATTGCTATTGTGTGTGAGGATGAGATGAAAAAGTGCTTGAAGTTTTTCATAAAGAGACAACCCAGAGGGACTGTTAATAAGCTAGACCTAGGGACATGGCAGAACAGCAAAACAGACCATGAAGCTGCATTTCTCCTTCCTATGTGACTGCGCTGCCTGTGCCTGAAGTTAGTTCTTAGCTCGGCAGCCCCCTTCTGCGGCCTCTGTCTCCACCAGTCTCACTGCGAGAGATAGTACCTGCTAAAAAAAAGGCTGAAGCAGTTCAGCAGGAACAGCAGCGAGCTTTGCCAGTGCTGTACCTGGCCAGTGGAGGAAGGATGCTGAGGTGAAATGCTTCAGGGAAGATCACTTGAAATTAAATCTAAGCTCCCATTACTTCACTGAAGTAGTCTTTTCATCCACACATGCTTCCATTCTCTAGGGTTAATAAGGCCAACCCTGCATTTCCAAAAAGTTTTTTTAATATTTGATAACCTGTAATGCCTGCTGATCTAGCAGGTGACATTAATTGGGAAGGCTATTTTTAGTTGCTTCCTTAGGTCAGGCATGTATTTTAATCAGAAAGCTGCAAAAATATAGATGAAAGGCATGAGACCTTCCTTGGAGCTCTCTAAAAGTTGTTAAAGCCAGAAAGGGCACACCCTGTTCGGAAAACTTCTGGTGCATGCTTCAGCAACCTAAGAATACAATGATTTCTTTAAAAACATTAAGGTTTATCTGATCAGCGTGGTGCCTTCGACACAATCGAGCTCTTTTAGGTCTGTTGTTTCAGTATTCTCTCAAGAGGCCGTTTGTCCAAAATGTACTGTCCTCCAAAGAGCAGCAACTGCCTCACAGGTATCAGACGTGCCCATTACAGTGGGATGCAGAAGTCTGTAATAACAATTTAAAAACACCGTAATAGTTTCTGCTCACTTAATTTGTTTGAACCTCTTCACTCTTTCACCTGAGAGCCTAGCTGTTCAGGAGCCATGTCAGAAAGATAAGTGTATTCAAAGCAATTTTTTTGTTGTAAGTAAGTGCAGCGCATTATCAATGAACAGTGGGAAATAATCCTAAATGTTTAGGAGATAGCATAGATGCCTCGGAGAACTCATGCTTTTGTAATCCCTCAAGCATCATACCACATTTATGTAACCTCTGAGTACTCTCTTTCAAACAATTTGCTCCCAGACTAAGATTTGTTATGAACTTGTGAAGGTGCTGGCATTTCCCATTTCACATCTCTGGTGGGGAATACAATGGCTTCACCTATTTGCTCCTCACCTTCTCTTACATTAAACAATCCTTTCTTTTTGATCTCTTGGCCTTTTATGCCACCCACGTTTTGATGGCAGTCTTCTTGACTACTGTCACTACCTGATCCCACGAGGACTTCACCTGGGACAGTAGAGCTGCGCCTGACACATTGTCCAGGAGCATCTTCTCCCTTACTGCTCACCACAAGTGTGTTTAAAAGAAAGGTGGCACTTCTGGTAAGAGAGCTTGCCTATACCCATGTGTCGTGGTGGAGAGAATTCACTGGGCCCCTCCATTTCTTTCTCAGTGGAAGAGAGAGAAAGACTGGTACAGTCTCTGTGATGTTGCAGAGCTGGGCTGAGCTTATGAATGAGAGAAGTATTCAGATTCATTTATTTGACAGGTTTTGGGGAGGAGAGGGGGTAGTCCTGGAAAGGGAGACTCGGCCAGCTTTGAGGGGTTTTGCTACATCGTGCCATGAGTCCACGCTACTCTTGGCAAATGCTCCTGTATACTAGACCGACTCACAGCTGCAGATCACTTTCTAGGCTTGAGTATTACGGCATTTTCTTATTGTGTGCTTGGAAGTGGGATGAGTTTGTGGCATATTCCCATTCTGAAATCTCATTTACCACTACCTGGATGATCTGCTTGTATTTTACTCCTTTACGTCCATGCAAGCAAAATTTAGAGGGAGTGTCATAGAGAGAGGCTTCGTCAGTCCTCAGGTGTGAGGTGGGGGTAGGTCAGCTACATGTGCAAGTGGAACGTATTTTTTCTGTTGTAGTGTAGCAGAGAGGTGGAAATGAAACTGAGAGGAAGTTTTCCCTGGTAGTATAGCAGCTGTGGGGACAGAGAGCATCTAAGGGGAGAGCAAGTGATCTGAAAAACAGACTAAAAAACTGATCTGAAAAACAGATAAAAGATTAGGGAAGAAGAGAGCAGTCATTTTAAGCTTTTGTTTTCATTAAAAGGAATGCTCTGAAGGCCTTTCACCTTTCTGCAGGAATGACACCAGTGTGTAAACATTGTTGCTACAATTTAAAGAAGAAAACTAGAGAATTCCTCTTTTTTATGAAGAGGAATTATTAGCAAAGGAAATTTCTCCCACAAACTAGCTTGTTTTCAGAGGTTATTTCATATTATATGGCAGAGTAAAACATAGAGTTTCTAAAATGTAAGTAGTTTTAGCTTAATAAACTATTCATGCTATCATAGACAGCTCAGGCTAGGGGGGACCTCAAAGGATCATGCCATCCATCTCCTTGCCCTGAGGCGGATCAGCTGTACCAATGTCATTCTCCGAAGCTGTTTATTTAACCTATGCTGAAAAGCCTCTTATATTGAAGACTTCATGGTCAGCTGTTCCAGGGCTTTGCTGTTTTTGTCATTAGAGTGTGTCTCCAGCTATCCAGCTGGAATTTTCTCCGTGATGTAAGCCCGTTACTTGCTGCCCTGTTCATCATGAACATGAAAAATTGACTATCTCTTCTCCATGGCAGACTTCATATATTTGAAGACTGTTGTCCTACATCCTCTCTCTTCTTCAGACTAAGCAGTATAGTGCCTTCACTTTGCACTCTCAGGTAATATTTTTAGACATCGCATCTTTCTCATTTCTCTTTGGACTGTTCACAGAAAATGTTTATTTCAGAGCGGTCCCCTGTCTGAGAGTCTGTAAGAAGGGGTGGTGGGTAGGGCATTGGCTCTTGCTGTTTCTTTTTTATTCAGAGGGTCCAAACACTGAAACTGAAGATTGCTGCAGGTTGCTCTGAAATGTCAAGCTGGCAAGGAGTCTGGAGAAACAGATTCATTTCTGTTTGACCTTATTAGTCTATCTGAAGTAAGTTGCAACATCCAGATGGTCAAAATCTAGTTAAAACACTGACATTTATTTTAAAAAGCTAATAGATTTTAAACATAGTAATGCATTTGGTTTATTTAAAAATCTTCTCTCATTTGGAACTTTTGCTCATCTCTAAATGCTTCTCCACAATTATAAGGTTTAATTTCTAATTACTTTTTTCCCTTTCCTTTCACAAAAATTGTAATCTTACCTTCCACTCAGTCACCTGACTCCAGAAGCTTGGGCCGTAAGAAAAACACCATATGCAATTAATAAAGTTACTGGATGTCATTACCGGATTTTCTTGGCGGCTGAGCAGCCTGATTAGTAATGTGGTCTCTACCACTATAAAATTTAAATCTATTCTTTTTTTGATATTACAGATGTATTGAAAAAATAATTTCTGATAAAATCCACTGTGTTCTGCTGGGTGTTCATTGCCTTGCCAATAGCTAAAGGCAGGGTGTAGTGACTACTCACTGCCAGCATTTGGCCAGTTCAGCTTCACTTTCTGTCCTTTGCAGAAAAGCTTAGGGGGTAACTATAGGCCTGGCTTGAGCGTAGATGTTTTTCTCCACCCATGTTTGGAGGGTTGTGTTACTCTCTGTAGAAAGGAGTATTTTATAACAATGCCTTGAACTGATTTGTTGTTTTAATGATTTTCTTCTGCTGAAACCCCCTACATCTTGCTGCTGGTTTTTCTGCCCTGCCAGTCCCTTCGGCCTCTGCTTTTCCTGCTGACATTTTATATTCTCCTTGTTGTCCGCTCTGGCCGACCTGATCACTTTTGTAGTTTCGTTGTTCTTTTCCCCTTCCTAACCTCCCCCTCACTTCTGTGTTCTGCCCGTGATGTATTATAGCAGGACTGGAAAGGAAGATGGAAGGATTAATCAAAAGAATCTAAATTAAAAACTATAAAACCTAAAAGCCAGACGGGATGGCTTAGGATGTATAACCTTACTTTCCAAGTCACTAGCGTCAGCTGTGAAGCCTCCGATGAAATGGATGGGTGGTCTTGTCTGGATAATCAGCAGAAAAATTTGTAATTTGTATGCATTCCCCACAGTCCCATCTGGCAGCTCCTTTCTGGCAGCCGTGGTGGGGCTGCCAGGATTGAAACGGTGGATTAGTATCTTCTCACCCTGTTGAAACGCACCCTTCTGAGCTGCTGTCGTGCCTGCTGGTAGGCAAGTGTCCCTGGCACTGCTCGTGGCACAGGGGTTTGCTCTGGTTTTATTGAATGTGCGCGCACCCTGCTTACAGCAACCGACTTCTCTTTGTCCAAACAGCAAGTGCTCACCTGTGTCCCCAAATAAATATAAAGAGCCTGTTAAAGTGATACTGCGAGCCTAGGAGAAAAGTTTCCCTGCTCTCTGTGCCTTCATTGGACCTCATGATATTGGAGGTCTTTTCCAACCTTCATGATTCCATGATTCTTATGGTGCTCGTGTTTGTGCTGGGGAGTGGGAAGCGCGGCTGCTCTGCACGCAGGAAGGGAAAGGCGGGCTGTGTTGAAGGAAACCCACTGGGGCTGTGGTCCTGCTGCTTCGGAGGAGGGGGTGGAGGCCATCAAAGCGAGGGCTCCCCACTGCCTGTGCTCATCACCACCTTGGCCTTGCCAGCTGTGTGGCAGCTGCAGCTGCACATGGGAGAGCATTTTAAGAAGCTGCTGAGTTATGCAGGGACTGCAGCACGGGGCGGGAGCCAGTACAAAGGGCCGAGGCAGATCACATTTGGACAGGACACATTTGAGTGTGGGTATTTTTGGGTTTTTTTTTCAGTTTTTTACAAAGTGCTTTCATTATGTTGGTTTGAAAGCAGTACTCTTCAAATGGCATCGTCTCTTTGATACGGATGTTCTCGTACTAGTGCAAAGATGTTTCCGCTGCTACAGGTACTCACAGCTCAAAGGAGAAATAAATTACTGTGTTGTGAAATATTTTATGTCAGTGTGCTACCACTTTAATTTTAAAGGTATAACATCACACCCCCAGCTGAAGTAGTCAAACCATTATGAAAACTTGGGGTAGAACAAGTCTTAGAGGAACTAAAACCCAGCAGGACTGGCTTAGCTTGAACTGCCAAGTTATTTAACCTAAGCCAGCTGATTTTTGCCTGAAGCAACTGAGAGAGCTGCTTAGCTTTCAGGATGGAGTAGGGAAGAGGAAGGAGAGTGCCTGGTAGCTGCAGGAGGGTGACAAATGGCTGCAGGCAATGGGAGGGGGCCTCTCCCATAAGCCGGTGTATCCATCGGAAGGTGGCGATTCAAGGACTGAGCCATGTCAACAAGCATTTAAATGTGTACCAAGAATGTGTAGCCTTTGCTCAAGGAAGCTATTGCAAGATTTGTTGGTGATACATTGCGCTTTCTTGAGCAGAGGGGAAGATGTCCCCTTACGTCATTTGTGGCCCACTGTACGAAAATGCAGACCTCTCTTTCGAGCATTATGCTATGACTGAAATGTATAAGTTGATAAATAAAACCATGCAGGAGTTTCTGCTAGCACTTAGGATCTTAATGCAGTGACCAGCAAATTGTAAATGCAAGTTCTAAGCTTGGTACACTATATATGGACTTTTGTAATGAGTAAGGTTAGAAGGGATGAGATGCAGCTGAGGAGCACACTTCAAATTTACATTTGCTTTTAGCTCACAGAAAATAAATATGAATAAATCCATCAGCTCTTCACCCCTTTGTGCTCTTTTGTGCATAGTGGCTGATATTCCTGCTCTATTTTTATTGCTGTGGTGCTGTTGCAGGGTTAACATCAGTATTGGTTCACTGATGGGCCATTTCAGAAGCTTTAGTAATTCCATGCTCAGAAACAGAGGGATTGTCCTTTCGACGTTGCAGTTCACCAGATTATCAGTCGGCTTCTAGGCTGAGCTAGTTGTGGAATAACCTTTGTTGGAACAGGTCCTACTTCTTATAAGAGCTCTGGCAAACATTTGACTGGGATTTTTTTCTCAGTAGTTATTAGTGTGTTGGCTTAGCTCCGTGAAGAGGAGTCAATGCAGCGTGCTTAGTCTCAGCAGCCAGTGTGGCACGTCCAGCTGCAGAACCTCTCTCCTCTCTCCCTCTTGTATGAGGTTGTGCCTGCAGAGGAGGAGATGTGCCCCAGCCTTGTCCTTTCCTCCCTTGTGAGCTGTGTCAGCTTTGTGCTAGGCAGTCTGTGAGCATGGAGGAAACCTTTAACTGCAAAAATTGCTTCTTGAAACATAAATTCTCCTGCCTCTTTTTTTTCTGGAGAGAGGGGTTTGGATTTGGGCTGTGCTGACGTCCTTTTTCTGGTGAAAGCTTTGTTATCCTAACCGGCAAGATGTCCTTCTTCTCAGGACAGCTTGCCGTCTTGACATGGCCAACGAGGGGCGTATGAATAAAGAACAATATAAGTAAAGAAACAGATGAAAGCAACAGATAAATTGTTCTTTGCTCCTAGATAGTATGGAGGTGGGTGACCTGGGACTTCTTTTGCGCAAAGAGGTGAAGACCTCTCTGAAAGAATACTGGCATCACCTTATTTGTCTTTTTCTAAAAGCTGACTCTTCTAAACCTGCACATTCACCTTTCATGTTGTTGTGGGCTGCTGGAGTAAGGCATTACTGTTAATGTTTGACTTAGATATGTGGGAACGAATATTTATTTCAGAAAGCAAATCAAAGAAGCCCACTCATGTCTATCCATCTTCCCTCAGCTGTGAAGCTGGTAGGCAATATCCTGAAAGGAAAGCAGTCCTTTGAATCTTAAAACCTGCTCCGTGTGACCTTTGAAAGGAAATAGCTAAGAAACTCAAAGCTTTATAAAAGCAGCAGTTTGTTATTTTTCTGACGAAACTCAGCTGAGTAGCTGAGTGCTAACTGCTTCACCTTCTAACTCGGATGGAGGAGGAGGATCGCGCCACCTGCACTCTGCAGAGCCTGCTGGGACTGTACTGAAAGACAGCCAAGTCTGTAGCTGTATCGGTATCGATAGCTGTCTGCCTGCCGCTGCTCCAGTTCTGCAGCCTGCAAACAGCCTGAGAAGGCTGGCCAAGCAGCGCAGCAGGCAGCATCACCTGAGCACCCTGATGCTGTGGCCAGAGCACTGTGAGGACGCAAGCCCAGTTGGTACAAGTCTCGCTGAGGCGTACGTGTGACAGGGCAGTGGCTGCGATGGAGCTGTGCCCCGAGCACGGTGCAGAGCCGGCTTGCTTCAGAAGCTGCAGGTGTCGGGCTCGGCACCCATCGAGGCAGATTCAGGGGGACAGCAGCAACGCTAGAAGCTGTGGAACAAGTTCTGGCCTGTCAGAGGAAACGTGGCAGCCCATTTCTTGAGGTCGTTATGATATATTCAGCCCTTAAACTGAAGTGGCCCTGTTTCCTATGGGCTGCCGTAGCCTTTATGATTTTTAAGCACTTTGTACGTGTGCAGAGCTCATAGCCGTATTAGTTCTCTGTCGTCTGCAAGCACAGTCAGAGGGTAGGCACGCAGGCATACAAATACAGGGGTGGACCCCCCCCCCCC